>Ga0209138_1000291_pt1 | contig 51195 bp, 68 predicted proteins | sample SaaInl3SG_22_DNA_FD_184645 | JGI IMG/M metagenome (GOLD analysis project Ga0209138, IMG submission 184645) | Marine microbial communities from expanding oxygen minimum zones in the Saanich Inlet - ESP_153SG_22_DNA (SPAdes) (version 2) | ecosystem: Environmental > Aquatic > Marine > Intertidal...
ATACTTAATACCCTTAACTCCTTCGGCATCTGTCTCTACAAGTTCTGGATATTTAGATTCAATATCCTCAGCTACAACACCGTATCTAAGTTTATCATTATCACCACTCTTGTATTTGTATTTTCTTATTGGTATTGATGTAGTTTCTTTACCTACAAGCTCTATTTCTGTCTTCTGGTCTCTCTGTGATGTTTGTATTAGGCTTAAACATCTTAAATCACCTGTAAATCTACCTTCTCCAGTAACATCTAACTTATAACTTGGACTAGCTGTTCCAACCCCTACGTTTCCAATGCTAGTAATACGAACTCTGTCAGAACCAGCTGTTCTGAAAGTTATCGTGTCACTCGTAGGAAATCCAAGCCAAGTGTTGGTGTCGTCGTTATGAAATATATATCTACCTAAATAAATATCACCTGTTATTTCTGAGTTACCAACAACGTGTAATTTTTGAGCTGGACTAGTCGTTCCAATCCCGACGTTGCCTCCGTTTGGGTTTATTAATAAAGGAAAAGTTAGAGTATTTCCGTCTGACCTGCCCTGCTGTATAACCCCTGTTCCAGACGTTAAAGTACTAAATAGAGTTCCGTATGTTGAACCGCCTATTTGGGCCGCTGAAGCCGCTGCGCCTAAAGCGGGTACACTTCCTGTTACGCCTTCTACGTGTAGCTTAGCCCTTGGACTAGTAGTTCCGATACCAATGTTTCCATTTGACAGTATTGTCATTCTTTGAGAAGTGTTAGTCCAAAGTGCTAACGTGGATGCCTTGTAGTTTAAAAGGTTAACTTGACCATTAGACCCATTATTTATTATTTGAAATCCATTAGAGTTTGTGTCTGATAGATTTGACATCTTAAGCCTTGTAGACCCAGTTGAGTCGTTTCTAACATGAAGATAAGTGTTAGAATCTGTTGATGCTACTTCAAGTTTTGAGTCTGGACTAGTAGTTCCAATACCGACGTTTCGTAACGAATTAATACGCAAGGCCTCAGCATCATTAACGTTAATAGACATTTCATTAACGTTGTGATAATATCTAAAACCGCCTACATAATTATCAGATTCATCACCAAAAAATATATTTCCAGAAGTTGAACTTGGACTTAATATAGACATACCAGCACCTATTGACGAACTAGTTTCTATTATTAAACCATTAGCAATGTTGTTAGGATTTGTTTGACCACTAGCACCGTTTTGTATATGCAGACTGCCGCTAGGACTAGCTGTCCCAACACCCATACGACCATTGGTCTCATCTAAGTGAACAACTGTAGATACTGTAGTGTTACCATCACCAACCCATATTTTACCAGTTGGAAGGTTAGGCACGTCGTTTGTACGCATTATAGCCGATACAACAAAATTACCGTCAGATGAAGCACTCACTCTACCTACTTGACCAACGTTTTGTATTAAGTTTGTAGATCCAGTTGGCTTTGTTGTGGTTAGAGCTAAACCTGAGCTACCTCCTGCTTTAACATATATTGTGTCATTTTCAGTTGTAGGTTGACCGTCTATAGGCGTTGTAATTAGATTTCTAAGCTTACCAGCTGTTACAGCAGTACCTTCACCGTTGTTTAGTAAATCTTGCTCTAGTAGACCAACGCAAGGCATTTTACTTGGATCACTAGCATCGCATAGACCAACTTCAAGCCTAGCGGAAGCACCAACTGAACCTATTATGTACACAGGATCTCCTTTAACCAAAGCAGTTCCTTCGCCGTTTTTAACAAGAATTGAAACTCTTTCAGCAGAACCAGAGACTAAAGTGCTTTGGTCTATCCAAGACGTACCAGAAACTGTAGAAGACAACACTTGCCCAGCTGCACCAGGCGAAGTACTCGTGTCTTTTATACCAGACTCGGTTTCAATATAATTCTTAAACTTCATTTATTAAATTTTATTATTAACCTATTTTTTGCACTAAAACTTTAATCGAGTTGGTTGGTGTTGATGCAAATGTTACTGTAAGCTGGGTGGTAGATGTTCTTTCTACATCAGCGTAAACTGTCTCATATGTTATAGTGTCGTAAAGTTGAACAATTACATCTCTAGTCGCTGTAAATGTTGGTGGGTAGTTAACGGTACCTGTGTCAGTTATAGTTGTGGAAAAAGAGTTAGCTGAGTTTGTTTCTGTGTTGGTTACTGTAGCTGTACCGTTACTATAAGATACAGATATACCAGTTCCAGCATTTACATTACCAATACCAACTTGAGTTAAACTAGCTAAGTCAATATTATTTTGAACAGTTGTCCAGTCAGCTAAAGAGCTTGGATCATCTACTTCAGCAATAAGTACGTCACCAACTCTTAATTGTTCACCAAAGAAAGTACCGGGAGCTGTAACCGTGTAAGTCCAACCTTTTAATATACTGTTTGGAGAAGTTGTTAGATCAGGCGAGTTTAGGTTTGCGTCATATCCACCTTGGTACACTAAACCACCAACCGTAGCCGCGTCAACATAAGCTTTTACCGCCGCAGATGTAGGTAATGTTGTATCGTTGTCATTGTTTTCAATACCTTCACTTTCTATTACTATAGCGCTAGCGTTAAAGTTAGCAACATCTAAAACACCATTTGCAACTGTAGTTGAAATGCTAGTTGTTCCAGATCCTGTAACCTCACCTGTTAAAGTTATTGTTTCATTACCTGAGTCTATGGTTAATGTTCTACTTCCAGAATTATAAGAAGTAGTTGTACCACCTGTTCCAGCGAATATTAACTCAAAACCAGAGCCAACAGTTTCTGTATTAGTTCCATCTGACACATCCCACGTGTAAGTTCCAGGTATTGCGCTAATAGGAGACCAAGTGTTATCACCTCGCAAATACACCGTAGCATCAGGAGTACCTGTAGCAGATAAATCAGCTGTTAAAGCTCTAGTTGCATCAGTTCCAGCTTCAGTTAGATTTATAAATGTACCGTTATTATAAGTATGCTGTATTAAGCTTATCCAAGCAGAGCCGTCATAGTATTTAGCCGATGTTACACCTGCTGTACTATCAAAGTATATTTGACCCGCAGCCGCCGTAGGAGCTGATGACGTTACATGCAGTTTTGCATTTAATAACTGATTGTCATCAAGATTAATGTTATTTAAAAATGGTATTGCCATAGTTAGTTCATATATGCTTTACCAGATTCTGCTCCGGCAAATGTTATTGTTAAGTTGTTTTCGTCTATATATGTCACATCAGCTTGTCCAACTTGACCAGATGGTAAAGCTACAGTAACTGATGGAAATTTATTTAAATTGTGTTGTACGTTCCAAGGGTTAACTGGAGCTGCTTGATTAAATGTAAAGTGCTTGTCAGCTTGATCAGCAGATGATATAACAAAATTAGCTACATCATAGTAAGTTTGATCAACTAAAACGCCGTCGCCGCCGATATACGACAATGCTAACGTATAAAAACCATTTCCATTGTCGGTATATGCGGTTATCTTGTAGTGGCCAAACTCTGATATATTATTCTGCTCAGATATAAGTATGTCAGATCCTACTAAGTAATTTACAAAATCAACTACATTTTGGCCACCGGAGTCAACCGAATGCACATTTAACGATGTTATTGTTGAAAAAGCAGTTCCATCAGCGACACCGTAAAATGTACCGGTGGTAGCTTCGTTCTCATCAGCTTCAAACTTATATGTCATTTGAGCTGATACAGATATTTTACCTTTAGTATTTAAATACTTAGCTACATCTATAGCAAGGAAGTTCTTTGTCTGCCTGTTTGGACTTGCTGTCCCTACCCAAGCGTCATTATCCTGTATTGTAGTATCCTTAGGATACGAACTTATTCTAGCCATTTAATTAATTATATATTCTAAGTTCTACAAAACCTATTCTAACCTCATCTACGGCACTGCCATTAGCTGATTCAATATTTATTATAGCTATTAAATTAGCTTCGTAGTCTGCAATATTTAAAATCGAAGTTCCAACATTTCCCCCGGTTACTTGCGCCCAAGTTTTTGATAAGTCTAATGAAGAACTTGGTACTAAATGAAAATTCCCATCGTCATCCCTAGTAAATGTAAAAGTAAGACCAGTATTATTTTCTAGTTCAGTTACAACAGGATTATTAGTTGAAGACTGTGTAAAAGAAAAAACATATGCTTTGTAATCTAAAGCTAAAGCAGCCACAGCGCTAACTGTAAAGCTTTTTGTTGAGTTCTCAGTTATTGTATCGTCTTTTACTTGTGTACCTATCAGTAGATCTGCACCTTTTGGCGTAGCTGATGGATATGTATTGATTATTGCCATGTTTTTATTTTAATGTTGCTCTGTTAGTAGTTGGGTCGTATGAGTATTCACTAGCTGATTTACCAGATTCTTTCGATGCTCTGTCAATTGCACGCTCTTCCGCAGTCATTGCGTCACGCTTCCGCCCTTTAGCTGTTAATTCACCAGACGGTGTTAGATCACCACGTTTTTTAAGTAATGATATAGCGAAGCTCTTGCTGCGAACCTGTGCAGCTAGACGATCAATTAAGCTATTACGCCCCATATGTTTCTGTGTTTCCATATATCTAGTGTTCTATAGTCTTATATACTTACAGATAACGGCTAAAACTTACAAATAGTGACAATAGCCCCTTACTTATATACCTTATAAGGCTTATGTCACACTTTTTTTGAAAATTATTACTAATAGAGGGATTTGGGGTTGCCACTACCCCTGGATATCACAAAATTTTAGCAAAATCAACATAAAAAAACAGCCCCCAGCAACATTTTATTGAATTTTTCATAAACTTTTAGCATTTTTACTGAGATCTTTACAATGCATTTACGTTTTACAAACAAAATAGTTTTATAATTGGATAATAATAATGTAAGCACAATGCAATTAGTAGTAATGTAAATAAGTCGAAAGATCGCTCTAAGCTGTGAACAACGTAAGTCTTAGTTATTACACTAAATTAAATTACAAACAAAATCTAATATCAATTGGATAATATAATAAACTAATAAATAATAATATAATAATAATAACTATGCAAAATTTAAAATCAAAAAGATTTGTTGTACGCAAATCACTAATCGGAAAAAATCAAATCATTGAAGTAACTTTCAAAAATGGTAAGTCATTCACTTACAATCATGATAAAGTCTATGAAATTATGAAAGATAAATTGTTATCAATGAATTGCTTTGAAAAGTACAAGTCATACACTTCTTCAACAAGTGTTCCAGTAATATTAAGAGACAAAGAAGTAATCTAAGTCTTTTAATATTGCACCTCAACGGGTGACTGTCCGAACCTGGCAGGCAACAGGCCGAACTGGGCAGAGTAAATACATGAGGTGGTGGCACTTGTCATCAATAAAACTGTGACAATAGCCTGTTACTATTTAACCTTAATAGGCTAATGTCATACTTTTAAATAAAAAAGAGAAAGAGTTATGTAGAAAGAGATTTCGCCCTACACCTTTACTATAAAATAAACTAATAAATAATATCACACCTATAATAAATACTTATATGAGAAAATTTACTCACAAATTAATACTAAAAATTAAATCACTACCAATCACTATGGGAAGATTCAGTGACTTATAGAATTACAAATAAAATTAATAACACTTTGGATAATAATAATATGAAACGAATAAAATACATATCGCTACTTAATAACTTCTTGATTAACAATCCAGAGTTATACACGCAAAAGGTTTTACCTCAATGTATACTAGAAGAAGTATATTATTACCAAAGAGTTCAACAAGAAATAATATGAGAAATAAACTATTAAAACTAGTGGTAATCGCTTGCGTATCACTTGCAATATATGAAGCAGGCAAAATAACTAAGTACAATGAAATTAGAGAGAGAGCTAATATATCTAATCAGTTTGGTGAAGGATACTTTACATCACTTGACTTAGAAGAAATTGTAGAAGGTTACAAATAACAAAATATAACTATGTATAAAACTAATAATCAATGTTGGAACGAAGTAATGCAAGGCGTTAAAGATTCTAACAGGCGAACTAAAATCTGCATCGAACTATTCGGTCAAGAAAACTTAATTGGTTTGTCTAACGAGCAAAAAGAATTATTTTGGAAATCAATATAATTTTACAAATAAAATAATATATCCTTTGGATAATATAATAAACAAAACTATGCAACATAAAAATATACCATATGAATATCAAGAGTGGACTGCTTACAATGGACAAAAGTGTTCAGCGTATACATGCAAGTACTTTAACTTCCACCCTTATCACATTATATCTTTTTCGACAGAACTAGAACAAGATATGATTGCTCAAATCGATGAGTATATTGATAATCGAGTACAATACGAATACAAGCGTAAACTGTCTAATGCAGGCGCCGCAGAGTATTATGCAAGTAAGTCCACTCATGATAATTATACAGGCGATTAAAATAAATTATTAACTATTAAAAATAAATACTATGCACATAGAATATCACAAAGTATGGCGTATTGCTCTTAAGTTATATCCAGACATTCACCCATCAAAACTAAATCAAGAACAAAGAGATAAATGCTTAGAAATTTACTATGACTACTACTAAAACATTATATATAGATATGGACGGCGTACTCGTCGACTTGCAATCTAACTTAGACAAGCAAGGTTGGCATCAGAATGTCTTCAAAGATCCGCCTGCAATTACAGGTGCAATAGAAGCATTCACTAAACTATGCGAATCAGATAAGTACGATGTCTATATTCTATCAACTGCTCCGTGGAATATACCTAATTCTTGGACACAGAAACGCTTATGGGTTAGTAAATACTTAGGTAAGAACGCTTACAAACGCTTAATTCTTTGCAATCACAAGAATTTATTACGCGGTGATTACCTGATTGATGACAGAACTGCGAACGGCGCAGGTGAATTTGATGGTGAACTAATACAATTCGCTACAGATAAACACCCTGATTGGCAGACAGTAATTAAATATCTATTAAATGAAAAATAATAAACGTAAATTTTCGCACCATAAAATAAAACAGGTGCAGGTCAAAATGCTTGAACAAGAGTACTATGATCGCTTAAACGCAGAAATACCACAATGGCAACAAGCGTTTTACAAATAAAATAATATATCCTTTGGATAATATATATGTAACAAATTAAATAAATAACTATGCAAAAAATTAAATTCTTCAAAAACAAAGATGGCCAACCCTGCGCCTTAACTAACAAATTATACAAAGGTTATACCATTGGCAATCTTCCAAACCGCTTCGGTTTTATCTACGACGAAGATAAAGATCAAGATGGTCTCGCTGAATGGTTCAACTACAAAGGTCTTACTTACATATGGGAGTAATGACTATGAAAGAGCTATGCGAGTACTCTTTACAACAAAAAACATTGCGCGCTGCGGAGCATAGACGCAAGCACGCCCACGAAGGTTTGTGCGGTGGACTGACTCAGTCGGAGTATAATAAAATGACTGTAAGACAAAAATCTACTTTTTCAAAAGCTAGAAAGTTCACCCACAACAAAATGTGGCAAGAAACACACAAGAAATTTGACACTAAACAATTAAATATTATAAAGAAATGTATATAACTATATTAGACTACAATAGCGGTACAGTGGCTCGTATTGAAGTATTAGAAGGTATGAGCACTGAAGGTTACGAAGAAGTAATCATTGACAGAGGATTTAAACTAAACAATATCGAGTGGATGTCCCACTCTGATGAAGAAATTTATGAATATTAAGAATTATGACAGAATACGGTAAAAAATTATTACAACAAGAAAACGACTTAGTAAAAAGTATGCTAGTCGACTACGGAATCAGAGAAGTAACAACGGCTAAACAAGCTAAAAATGGTACTCGTGAGTTTGAGTTTCCTGTACCTTGCTATTCAAAGCAACGACTTAAATGGTTTAAGCGTAAGAAATATGACTTAAAAGACTTACCTCGACTACGTATTGCTTCATTCAAATCAGGTTATGTACGTAAGCAAAACGGCGCTTACACCGCTTATCAAATAAATCCTGTCTACATGCAGAATTATCAGTATGTATGGCAGAGAGATAATGGTCAATTGTACACATCAAATGGCGTTAATCACGCTCGAGCACTTATTGTATCACCAATTGTAAGACTAAACTATATACTACAATTTTATCTAAGAAACTATGCGAACAATTAAACTAACAGAAAACGACTGCACTTTTGTACATTATGTACTACGTATGTACGCTAATCAAACACCTGGACTAGATTCAGAAGACAAAGAAGAAATACGTGAAGTCGCGGCTAAATTTAAATAATATGAGTAAAATAGACGAAATAATAGACAAAGAGCTAGCTATCTTCGATAGATCGCTAGTCGCTACACCAAGCACTAGAGAAAGATTAGACCAATTTGCACAAGCAAACAATGGCGCTAATGATGTTCTATTAACACAAATGGCGGTGCAATTAGGTTATATAACTGCGCTTAAATTTATAAAAAAAGAAATAAACATATGAGTAAAATAAAAGAAATAGATGAGATAGCTCAGTATCAAGCTGATGTTATACTAGAAACCCTGAAAGAACAGGTGGAATGGTCCATAGCGGACTATGATGTAAACGGTGATGACTATTATAATCTAAGAGATTACACTGTCTACCAAACTGTAATTAAACTACTAGAACAAGTGGATCTTGTAGATGTTGATTATTACAAACAAAATTCGATTATCTCTGGATAATATATATGTAACAAATAAAAATAATAAACTATGTATTGTAGATGTGGAAATAAAGTACACCCTGTCCGTTTAGACTTAGGATATAACACGTGTGTGAAGTGCTCAACAACTAAAACATACTCGTATGTCCCAATCATTGAGCACAAAACAGGCAATACAATTCAAATCGTCAGCCAAGAAGTGTCTGCAAGTGTACACAGGTCTTGGCGACGTAAGTAAGAGAGATCCAATTAGGTTGTGTATGCAATTAGCTCCTCAACCTCTTGCACTTGCAGATGTAAAGTGGTTGGATCTTTTGAGAGCAGGTTGACCAGAGTGTCGTAATGTTGTGTATATACAACCCCTGCAAATGGGCGTGAATGGTAAGACAAGCCAACGTCTGCAGGTGCCAAAAGCAGGTTCGATTCCTGCCACGTCCACTAATTTTAAAAATATAACTATGAAATACCTTTATCAAGAACTAGATGAGTTGTTAAATACTATTAAATACTCAGACGAAAGGGGTTTAGATGATCTATATGATAATCTATACTTCGAAGACATTTTAGAAACATGCAAAGAAATTGCAAAATACATAAAAGAATAAATTATGCCAAATATGAGTTATTGCCGCTTCGAAAATACGGCAAAAGATATGAGAGACTGCATCAACGCTATCGAAGATCGTGATGTATATAGCTTTAGCGACTACGAACTACGTGGTTTTAAAGATGTATTAGAGTATGCACAAGAAATTGTTAGCATGGAACCTGAAATTGAAAAAATAATTGAATACTATGAAGATTAAAGTAAAAAACATGACAAGCAATAGATCAGGAAGACCTGTTGCTAACCAATTTATTATCTGTACAAGCGAAGGTAAATACTTTCAAAGTTATGACAGCGTTATTGCTTTTAAAGATAATGAAGGCAACGTGACATTAGATGATTATACTTGGGATTACTCGCGTACAACAAGTAAATACCGTAATGAATTTTTAGGTGAATATATTGCAGATACCAGATCTAAAATCGAATCAGGCGAGTATAAACTAGAAAATTTAAATAAATTATGAGTCAGTATAACGGATGGAGCAACTACGCTACGTGGCGTGTAAACTTAGAAATACTCGGAGATATTGAATTTAATGAGCATATTTCTGCGGATTATTTAGAAGAAATAGCATATGACTGCGTATTTAACAATACGGTAGAAAAAGATTGTTTAGCAGCGGATTACGCTAGAGCTTTTTTACGTGACGTAAACTACTACGAGATCGCTGAGCGCATCAACGAAGAAATAGATTTACAAACAAATTACGAACACTAACGGATAATATAATAAAATAATAATATGCGAAAAACTATTTACGAAAGACTAAAACCCGAGATCAAAGAAGCTTTGCACTCAGAAGAAAACAAAAAGTACAAAAGCAGTGTTGAAAGCCTAGTTAATAAACTAAGTGAAGTCACATTTTATAGTGACTTATCTATTGGTACAATTAGCACATTATATACTTTTACAAACTTAGCTCTAGTTCAAACATCAGTGTGGGACTGGAAATACGGTGACAACATCTTAATATCAAAAGATTATGAATAGTGATATTAAACAACGAGCACATAATAAAGCATTTAGCAAAATGTTAACACTTGAACGTGACATTAGCAGGTTAAAGCTAGACATTAGAGCTGGCGGTGATGGCCGTATAGGTGTTGATATGCTACAAACATGCTTATCATCAACTGAAAAAGAATTACAAACCTGGCAGTATATTGCCAAATTAATAGAAACAAATGAGTAAAATAATTACAGAAAAATTAATCGAAGAAAAACTAAAAGAAAAAGGCATATCAATGTATGATGGCGATGATAATGCTCTTGAAAAACTGCAAAACCATTATGAGTTTGAGCTAACAGATTCTTACAATAAAGAGCCAGACTATTCTATATATGCAGAAACAACAGCTGATGGCTACGAAGTATTTATTGCTACAACCGGTGATGGTAGAAACATATGTATTAACGAAGATGTATATTACTACGAAAACGATTTAAGTGATGCTTTATACAATGCTATGTTCGACTATAATGAGCTTATATATGTAGACGATCTAGGTGCTTATTATGTACAAGATGCCATAGAAAGAGCTTGGGAAGAATATGTCGAAGAAATGGCACAAGAAGTTGAAAATGAATTAATAGAACAAGGATATGTCAGAGAAAACGAAACAGAAGTTGCCTAAATGGTTTAACGGCGCGCTGTATTCACAAGGTGAAACAGTAGCAAACCAGTTTACTGGCGAAGAAATAGAACTTACTAACGTTGAGCTTAGTCTTTATGACTTCATAATGGGTTGTAGTATGCTATTTGAGCGTGGTTCAAACCGAGTAAACGATGACATGATTAAAGATTTTGATCGAGCTTTGACTTGGTTTAGAATTAATAACCCACAAGCCTATATGGTATTACTAGATTAAATGACAGAAAAAGAAATGAACAAGCTTGCAGATATTATTGTTGACAAGCTAATAGAAAAACAAAAAGAGTATGATGAACAATTTCACATTGACATACAAGAAACAATGATGAAAGACGGAGGGTACATACGCCAATTATCTACAGAAGAATTATTACTAGCTGAGATCGGTAGGCTTATGACCCTATTGTCATCATACGAAGACAAAGAGCAGTACGAAAAAGCTGCTATCATTAAAAATAAAATAGATAAATTAAAAACTAAATTAGACGAACTATGATAAAACCAATGCTCGCATACAAAGTAGGCAAAAAAGATGTCGACTGGTCCGAGAAAGTATTTGTACAACCTAAGCTTGACGGTGTACGTTGTATTTTTACTAAAGACGGTGCGTTTTCACGTACTGGCAAACAATTTAAAAACGTTGCTCATCTTGAGTATGATCTAAAAGACTTTTTCAGAAAAAACCCAAACACTGTGCTAGACGGTGAGTTGTATAATCACAATCTAAAGCACGATTTCGAAAAAATCATATCATTGGTCAGAAAAACTAAACCGACTGAAGACGATCGCCGAGACGCGCAACATTTGGTACAATACCACGTATATGATGTAATAGCTGAAAGCTTTACATATGAAGAAAGATTTAACTGGCTAAGAAATAACTTACCAGTCGCTAGAACTATGACTTTGATTGCAAATACAACAGTTAATAGTTATGATGAGGCTAAAATGCTTCACGATGTACACTTAGCTCAAGGCTATGAAGGCTCTATGCTACGCACAAATGGCTTTTACGAGCAAAAACGATCTTATAATCTACAAAAGTTTAAAGACTTCAGCGATGATGAAGCTACTATTATAGGTTACGAGGCGGGCAAAGGTAAACGCACAGGCACGCTTGGCAAGTTTTATATGCAAGATGACGAAGGAAACCAGTTTGGTTGCCCACCAGGCAAAGGTTATTCCTACAAGGATTTGGCATTTATGCTTGAAAATATACACGACTATATTGGTCAACGTGCCACGTTTACTTATTTTCAACGAACACAAGCAGGTTCATACAGACACCCGCTATTTAAAGCACTTAGAAATTATGAATAGAGATAAACATATATGGGAAGGTTGGACAGTCGGCGACTTTATTGATGATGTAGAGTTTGCTTTTGATAGATGCGCTCCATTTCACGACAAACAAAGCCTTAAGCGTTGGGTTGCACAGGAGCAACCTTATTACAAAAAACACATACCAGAAGTATATAAATACTTTTTACAAAAATCAGGGTTATGAGCAAGTTAATATGGAAATTATATCATGAGAATATGATATCAGACGAAGTAGTAGGAATATTATTAGATAAACTATACGAATGAACATATTTTACCTACACAGAAACCCATACAAAGCTGCAACATACTTTTATGATAAGCATAAAGTTAAGATGATCTTAGAATCAGCGCAAATGCTTTGTACGGCTCATCACGTATACGGCAATGGCGATAATGTACCTTATAAAAAAGCGCATTTAAACCACCCGTCTACGATATGGGCTAGAAATAGTAAGTCAAATTACTATTGGCTATATGAGCACATGCTAGGTATCGGCAAAGTATATACTAAACGATACGGTAAGTATCATCTTAGTATTGAAAAATGCAGAGATGCTTTAGCATTTGCTCCTGTAGGTATGCCTGATATTGGTTTTACAGAACCTCCACAGTGTATGCCAGATGAATATAAAGTTGATGGCGACAGCTTGTCAGCTTATTGGAATTATTATGAACAAGATAAATTTAAAGTAGCAAATAAAAATGAGCAAAAAATTATACGACCATCTTATAAAGACAAACTACAATGGACTTAGAGATAAAATTAAACAGCAATCGAAAACTAGAAAACCTAAAAAACCAAATTCATAATAATGAATTTTTAAACAACCATATAATTATATGTACTTTACAACCTCAAGGGACTGTGACAACAGCCCCTAATAATAAATAAGTAATAGGCTAATGTCACAAAACAGAAACATAAAATGGTTAATAGATAGGCATGTTATATATAGGAGAGATCCTGTTAACGATGTACCGACTATAGAAACCGAGCATTATAAATACTATGAAGATGGTACGCACGAATGTTATCACTTGTTTAATAGCAAGGCTAAGATTACTACGTACAAATCTTTAAAGTGGCATTTTTATGTTTTGTATTTTCTTAATCAAGACAGACCTGAAGGTTTGTTACCAACTAGTATTTATGAGTTTATAGCTGATAAAGAAAATGGCTTTGTAACATTTTTTATTAGTGATAAGAGGCTACAGTCAATGATAGATGATGTTTTTGAAAACGGCGGTGAACCACCAAAGAATAAAAAACGCAAAGTTATATTTAAAGACTTTAGCGGACTAACACCTGAGCAAAAAATGAGTATTGTAGGTACATTAATCGGTAGATCTAAGCGTGTAGACGATGAAGCAATTTATCAATGCATGCTTGATCTAAACGATTTTGGTAAGAAAATAACAATAGGTCGAATAGCAGGATTACTAAACTGTTCAGCTAGAACAATACATAGAAATATGCACGAAGATCTTAAAAAAGAAAAAGATTATTTAAATCAACAATTATGAGTAAAGAATTTAACGAATGGATGGAGAGCATAGGTAATATATACTATGCTAATAATAAGCTAATGTCACAAGCATACGATAAAATAGAAGAATATGAAAAAGTATAACGTACAAAATTATATAAGATATAAAGAAGATCTTAAAAAGTCTATGCCTTCTGAGAAGTTTTATGACTATTATACCAGAGATGAACTTATTGTAAAGTTTTTACCTCTCGTAGAAAATCTAGCTCGTAAATTCTCAACAACACAACAAGCTTCAGGTGTCTTAAGTATTAATGACTTAATACAAATAGGATCTGAAGCTTTGATCCGTGCTGTAGACAAATTAGACTGGGATAAATTAATTGACTCAGAAGACATTGAAAAAACATTAAAGTCGTTCTTTGCAAAACGAATAAAAGGGCACATTAGACGACGTGTAGATATGGCTAGAGGCGGTATACGCATACCAGAACATAAGCTTAATGAAATACGTAAAAACCCAAAAGATAAAAAAATGGTTGCTATGTTTTTCAATAGCGTGTTTCTAAGTATTGATGCACAAGTAACCAATGACGATGAAGAAAATATGATGTATCAAATAGCTGATAAATCAGAGCCATATAACATACAGATACTTAATGTTTATTTAAAAGGTTTAATGAAAAAACATTTAACAGATATTGAATATGAAGTGTTAAGATTATCTTACGGCTTAGACTGTGAAAAACACTCAGCTAATTATATAGCAGGCAAATTAGCTATAAGAGGCACAAGCGCTCACGTGCGTGTTTCAGAGCTAAAAAAGCAAGCTGTGCAAAAATTAATAGACAACGTCGACCACTCGCAAGTGCTTGATTTTGTGTAAGTTAGATATGTAAAACAATAAAATTATGTGTAATTATATTAATATACCAAAACAATAAACCATATGACCATAAACGAAAAACTGGCTACTGTCCAGACAAAGTTTAAATCGAAAAAAAGTAGGTTTAACTCATTCGGCAAATATTACTTCAGATCAGCCGAAGACATTCTCGAAGCAACAAAGCCCTTTCTATTAGAGTTAGGAGTATCAGTAACAATTGATGAGCAACTAGTTGAAGCTCACGGTCTACCTATTATTGCATCTACTGCAACTATAAGTGACGGTAAAGATTCAATAAGTGCTTCAGCTCTTGTAGGGGTTGATCTAAACCAAAAAGGTATGCAAGTACCTCAACAGTTTGGATCTGCGTCGAGTTATGGAAAGAAGTATGCGTTAGGTAATTTATTCCTAATAGACGACACGCAAGACTCAGATGCGTCAAACAATCACGGCAAAGCGCCAAAAGCTAAAACTAAAAGTACCATAACCTCAAAAAAAGATCCAGCATATGAAAAAGCGGTTCAGTATATAACAGCAGGTGGTAAATTAGAAGCTATTAAGCAAAAGTACAATCTTTCTAAAGAAGTAGAAGGTGCGTTAAATACCCTATAATGAAAGACGTATTAAAAAAGTTAGAAAATGATGAACATTATTACGGTGAATTTGGAAAACAATACCTTAGTAATTCTGATATTTCTACATTACTTACAAACCCTTTAGCTTTAGGAAAGCAGCAAGCACCACGCCCTGCTTTCTTAGTTGGTGGTTATTTCCACACAGCTATACTAGAACCTGATAAGCTTAAAAAGTATAAGATTATCGATGCTAGTACTAGAAACACTAGAGCATATAAGGAGATGTCTGGCGGTGAATTATGTCTACTACAACACGAAGTTGATCAAATCGATCTAATGACTGATAAAGTCTTAGCTAATGATGTTTGCAAAGATTTGATACGTGGTATAAATGTAGACTATGAAAAGCCAGGTATTACAGAGCTTGAAGGTTTAAACTGGAAAGGTAAAGCTGATATTGTTAATCACGACGAAAAGCTTATTATTGATCTAAAGACAACTGCAGATCTTAATAAATTTCGTTGGTCAGCTTCTAAGTACAACTACGACAGTCAAGCTTATATTTACAGCAAGTTATTTGGCTATGAATTCGTGTTTATAGTTATTGACAAAACCACTCATCAACTAGGTATATTTGATTGCTCGCCTGAGTTTTATGAGCGCGGTAAAGACAAGGTAAAAAGAGCAGCAGAACAGTATAAACTATTTTATCAATCAGAGGATTTTGATCCTCAACAATTTTTTATTAATCAAACATTATAACAATGGCAAGAAGAAAAACCACAACACCAATAACCAAAGTATGCAGTGTAACAGGATTAGAAACTAACGTAGATAATTTCTACGCTAATCAAAACCATGTTAAAGCCGTAGACAACTTAAGGCGGAATAGCGGCGCGACTAAAGAACAGTTGCAAAGAATGTTTAATCAGATAAATCAGTACGTATAATGGCAAGTATTATTAAAGCAAGTATTAATCTAAATAACATTGATAAGTCAAAAATTATTGATGGCAAAAAAGGTAAATACTTACCCATAACAATTACGCTTAATGATGAACCAGATCAGTTTGGTAATCAAGGGCCTATTGTTGTAGCTCAATCAAAAGAAGAACGTGAAACTAAAGCAGCTAAAACTTATTTAGGTAACGTTCAAGTAGTATGGACTAACGGTGATAATGTAGCCGCAGCTCCAAGACAAGACCAACCGCAGCAGGCAGCACCAGTTGCTCAACCTGCCGATGATTTACCATTCTAATGCAGTGTGAGTTTTGTGGGCAAAATATGTCGCAGAAAGAATATGACTTCTGCGATATATGCCCAAACTGTAGAGATGAGTATGGATAATTAAATTAAATTAAATGCAGACAACAGAGATCAATGGATTTTTGATTGACGAGTTCAATCAACATAAGCTAGAAGCAGGTAAAAAGCAGGGTATATGCCCTCTTTGTTCTGTTGATAGAAAACCTAAAAATCAAAAGGCAAAATGTGCGTCTTATGATTGGGAACGGGGTCTCGGTACTTGTCATAACTGTAATTCAACTTTTCAATTGCACACGTATAAACGTAAAGGCGAGACTGTTAAGGTTTATGAAAGACCCAAAAAAGAGGTTATCAAACCGCCTGACAGCAAAGTTGTTGAATGGTTTAAATCAAGAGGTATATCTCAGTCAACTCTTACCGATCTCAAGGTCGGTGAGGGTACTGAATATATGCCACAAACCGGTAAACCCGAGAACACAATAAAGTTCAATTATTTTATGGGTGGTGATTTAATTAATATTAAATACCGCGATGGAAGAAAGAACTTTAAATTATATAAAGGTGCTGAAAAAGTATTTTATAATATTGATAGCATAATTGGTTATGAATATTGTGTTATAGTTGAAGGCGAAATGGACGTGCTAGCTTTACATGAAGCTGGTATTACAAATGCTATATCAGTTCCAAACGGAGCTACATTAAATACAAACAACTTAGAATACTTAGACAATTGTATAGATTATTTTGAAGATAAAGAAAAAATAATACTAGCAGTTGATACAGACGAAGCAGGTCAAGCGTTACAAGCTGAATTAGTTAGACGTTTAGGATCTGAAGTATGTTACTTAGCATCGTTTGATGATTGTAAAGATGCTAACGAATATCTAATTAAATATGGACAAGAAAAACTATCAGAGCGTATTTCAGGGGCGAGGCCCGTTCCACTTGAAAATGTCACGACATTTAGGGACATTGAGGACGAAGTCACGGACTTTGTTCGTAACGGGTTTAAACCAGGATTTCAAATTGGCTTGCAAAATTTTGATGACATCTTTTCAACTTATACTGGTCAATTTATTACTGTTACTGGTATTCCAAGTAGCGGGAAGTCGGATTTCGTCGACCAAATGGTTGTTGGGTATAACCAAAACTATGGCTGGAAGACGGCGTTTGCTAGTCCAGAAAATGTCCCAACTTACCTTCACGCACATAAATTAATGCGTAAGGTTTGGCAAGGTATGCCAACATCAGCTGATATACACGGTGATAAATGGAATCAAGTTGCAGATCATTGCAATAGTAACTTCTTTCATATTGATATGGAACGTTACACGCTTGAGTCGGTACTTAAAAAAGGCGCTGAACTAGTTAAACGTAAAGGCATTAAATGCCTTGTTATCGATCCATTTAATAAAGTCAGAGACGTTGACTGTAAAACAGAAGACGTCAATAGATATACAATGGAGTATTTAACTAAAATAGAAACGTTTGCTAAGAAGTTTGATGTATTAGTTTTTGTAGTAGCTCACCCAACCAAAATGTACAAAGATAAAGACGGTAAAATAGAAGAGCCGACTATGTACAATATTAAAGGTGGTGGTGAATGGTACGATGCTAGTTATCACGGTATATTAGTTCATAGAGATTATGAAGCTAAAACAGTTAAAGCTAAAGTACTTAAAGTTAAGTTTCAAAACCTAGGGCAAAACGGTGAAGAAGCCCATTTTAAATGGGAACCTAAGTCTGGTTGTTTTATACCTCATGAACCAATAAATATTGGAAATGAAAAAATGCCTTGGGAATAATGGCTAAAAAAGGTAGAGTAAATATGGGTAGTTATATGCCTGATGAGCTAGAGTTTAAAGCTTATCATTGGTGTATAAACAACAACATATATATTGCTCCTAAAGCATTAACTGAGGCTAGATGGTCTATTGTTATAACTAACAATAATAAAACCAATGAAGATCCTAACAGCTACACTAAAGCTGATATATGGATTAAGATTTATGAATACTATAAATATTATTATAACAAATATGAGAAACAGCTTTGACAACGCAAATGAAGCTTATGAAGCATTATTAGATGAAGTCATTATAAATGGCTTAGATTTTGATAATACTAAAGCTTTGTTTAACTGTGGGTTTTATATTAGAGATCCTCAGAACAATCATATAATAAACGAGCAGCGTAATTGGAGTTTAAAATATGCTGAAGCAGAATGGCAATGGTATTTGTCTGGTGATCCAAACATAAGCAAGCTTGGTGAGTTATATGGTAAAATACCGCCAATATGGAAACGTATGGCTGATGAGCATGGTAATGTTAATTCAAACTACGGTTATCAATGGAAACGTAAAGCTCAGATAGATTATGTGTGTGCTAAACTTAAAACAAATAAAAAGACTAGACATGCAGCAATATCTATTTATGACGGTAAAGAATATGACAAATATAAGACAGATACGCCTTGTACTTATGCCGTACAGTTTACAATTGTAGATGATCAGTTGTGTATGTCTGTCTATATGCGTTCTAACGACGTCTGGTACGGTTTCTGCAATGATCAGTATCAGTTTTCATCATTACAAAAAATGATTGCAGACAGATTAAATTTAGAAATAGGTTGGTATTACCACCACGCACATAATATGCACTTATATAACGATAAATTATGAAAAAAACAATTATAACACTTTTACTTATTTTTTCTTTAAGTATTCAAGCTCAACAACAATTTGAAGGTGCTTGGACGAGTGATACTTCAAGTCACACTACAGTTATTATAACTAGTGAATATGCTATTTTAAAAGTTTTTAACTTTAGTTTTGAAGAAAACTCTTATATAGAAGAAAAAATAATAAATCAAGAAGAAAATAGTTTTAAAACAAAACTATATAACGAAGAAAACGGATACGAAGTTTTGATAAAATATTATTTTATTGGAGATAAAATGTATTCTAGGTTTTATGGAGACTATAACGGCTTGGTATTAATGCAGAAAAAATAATTATGTATTATTTATACCACATACCGGGTAAAAAGATCGGTGTCACACGTGATCTTAATAGTCGGGTTACGCAGCAACAAGGTTACGCTGCAGACGAATACGAAGTTCTACTTACTAGCGATGATATAGATTTTATATCAGACAAGGAAATAGAACTTCAACAGTCTTATGGCTACAGGAAAGATAGAACATTATATAAAAATTTATTTAAATCAAATATGAATATAAACCCAACAGAGCAAACAAGTACATTTCCAGTTCCAGTGAGTAAACTAAAAGGCCATTTAATGGATAACTTAGGTTTAAGCTGGACAACACCACAAGGTTATGAATTTAAAATTACTAAAGAAAACATACCTTGGATAGAGCATAACGCTAAAACCTCGATGTATAATGACAATCGAAGCTATATTTACAACAAGGCTTTTTACGAAGCCTTTTTTAATCCAAAACATAATCAAACTAAGCTTAAATACAATACTAGTGTAGACAAAGTTCCAAACAGATTTGATCTTATAAGATCTTGGGCTAATGAAAGAGGTATATACGACAAAGGTAATTCTCATACGCAATATGTTAAGCTTATGGAAGAAGCTGGAGAGCTAGCTAAAGCTTTACTAGATAGAGATATACCTGAAGTAGTCGACGCTATCGGCGATATGGTTGTTGTATTAACAAATCTAGCAAGACTTGAAAACTTCAATATTGAAGACTGTATAGATTCAGCTTATAATGAAATAGCTAATCGAAAAGGCAAAATGATTAACGGAACATTTGTAAAACAAACACTGTAATGAAGATAGACACTAAAGACGAAATAGTACTAGCAGTACTTAAAAAAATGGATCAACGTAGTATTATTGGTCAGCAAAAGTATGGCGCTACAATGATGCAAGAAATAGAAGGTCAAGAAAAAGACCTCAACCGTTTCTTAGTTGATGTTCAAGAAGAACTAATGGATGCTTTATTATATATTGAAGCTGCTAAACGTTGTTTGTCTGATGAGATCGAAGAGGCTATGATCAATAGAATTAATATAGTTGGTCAAAATGGTAACGATGGTTTACACTATCACGATATAGAAGTAAATGAAGAAAATACCTTATAAACGAAAACGTAGAAAAAAAGGTCCAGTACAGTCGAAGAAGGTGTCATATGATGGCATCAACTTCGCTTCTGGCCTTGAGCGTTATATGTATATGGCTTTAAAAAAAGCTAAAATAAAAGCTAAATACGAAGGAGAGACTTTTGTTTTGTTAGCTGGTTTTCATTTTGATAATGAAGTTTATGAAAGACAGGCTAATGGCAAAGGTGATTACAAAAATAGAGGTTGCAAACGCATACTACCTATTAAGTATACACCAGATTTTATTGGCGATGATTTTATAATTGAAACAAAAGGTAGAGCTAACGAATCATTTCCAATGCGTTGGAAGTTATTTAAAAGATTAGTTATGAATCAATTTCCTAACGTAACATTGTACAAACCACAAAATCAAAAAGAATGCGACGAAACAGTAAGATTGATCCTGGACAAGCGAAAAGGATAGCAAGACAAAAATACGCTGAGCGCCAGATTGATAAGTTTGTCAAATGGAGCTGGGAAATTAGAGGTAGAGTTAAATATAAAGAACTAGTAGAATTACAAGATCAATATGGAATCAAATGTTATTAACTACGTCTTAGAAAAATATCCTAAGACATTTAAAAATAAAAACATAATAGTAGAAGACAATGACACGTGCTATTTTGTGTCAACAAACAAAGACGAATCACCATTAATACTAAGTAAAAACATATGAAAGAAGAACCAAAAAAAGTATGGAGCCTATCAATAGGTACGTATCCAGGTGTATTACTAGGAGCTAGAACATACGAAGAAGACAATCAGACAACACATGTATTATATTTGCCATTTATAGATATAGCATTAGAAGTTTATAAATAATGGATCAAGATACAGAAACACAACTACACACTATAGACGTGTTTATAAGATCTATTTTAGATGATATGGATAAAGTATCAATGTCAACTAAAAAAGCCGATACAATGGCTTATATTGATGCCTGGAAACATGAATTACTAACAATAAAACAAATAATGGATTTATAATGGGATTATTCGACGAAAGAATAGCATATAAGCCTTTTGAGTACCCTGAGTATTACACAGAAGGCTGGTTAAAACAAGCTCAAGCATTTTGGTTGCATACCGAAATATCAATGCAGAGCGATATTAAAGATTGGAAAGAAAAATTAGATGAAAAAGAAAAACACCTCGTTGGGAACATACTTCTTGGCTTCGCGCAGACCGAATGTGCCGTTTCAGATTACTGGACCCAGAAAGTCGTATCGTGGTTTCCTAAACACGAGATCAGGCAGATGGCAATGATGTTTGGCTCACAAGAGACAGTACATGCAGTTGCATATAGTTATTTAAATGAAACATTAAAACTAGAAGATTATGAAGCATTCTTACACGAACCGGCCACGTCTGAAAGATTTGATAATTTGGTTGCTTGTGACAGTAGCAATCCAGTGGATATTGGTAGAAGCTTGGCTATATTTTCAGCCTTCGCTGAAGGAGTTAGCTTGTATAGTGCTTTTGCAGTGCTTTATAGTTTTCAGCTTCGCAATTTACTTAAAGGTATCGGGCAGCAAATGAAATGGTCTGTTCGCGATGAAAGTTTACACAGTAAAATGGGTTGCAAGCTTTTCCGCGATATGTGCAGCGAAAATAATCAATTATTGAATTTATGTCGAGAAGATATAATAAAAGCTGCGGAAACCATGATAAAGCTTGAAACTAAATATATAAACAAGATGTTTGAAATGGGTGATATAGAAGGTATAAAGTCCAATGATCTTAAACATTTTATAAAAAAGAGAGCAAATGAAAAACTGGTTGAACTTGGTTACGTTGACTTGGGGAACTATTTCCCGTATGACAAGAATGCAGCGTCTAATCTTGATTGGTTCTATCATCTTACCGGCGGGGTCACTCATACTGATTTTTTCGCGATTAGGCCAACGGATTACTCGAAGGCTGGCGAAGGGGAAGACTTCGAAGACATTTGGTAATATAGTAACAGAACAAGAAATATACGAACAATTATATGAAAAGTCAAAAGAGTAGTAGAGTTGATCTGCTAGAAAAAAAGATACAAGCCTTGATTGGTGTTGTACAACAACTGCTAGATGAAAATGCTTATTTAAAAGATCTAGCCGTAGGAACATTAGAAACAATTAAACAAATGCCAGATTATGAGGAAGCAATCGACAAGCTTAAAACACAAGTTGCTGAGAAAGCTAGTACAGAGACGAAGGCTGAAAGCTGAAGAACGTCTGGCAATTAGAATAGGTTACATGGGCAGTGGTTTTTTAATTGCTGCTCAATGGACTATAACACCTGAGTTATATATACTAGGGTTTATATGCGTTGTGGTTCAGACGTCATATAGAAAACAATGGAACCTTGTAGCACTTAATATTAATGGGCTTTTAGCCTGGATAACACACTTACTAACATAATGTGGAATGAAAACTGGAAAAAAGGAGAAGATTACACTGCTAGTGATCACTGTGAAGGTTTATTAAGATCAGAAAAAGGTAGATGGGTATTAAATATAGAAGATAGTAAGTATAAGACTTTGAAAACAAGTGAAGAAGTGTTAAATGAAATACAAAAAATAAATAATGAGTTGGAATGAAAACTGGAAAAAAGGTGAAGATTACCCTGCGTGGGGTAATAACGACGTATACAAGAAGACTATATCCGGGGGATATTTACTCTACGACGAGTCACCGAGAGAAGCTTACATGCGAGTTGCTAAAACAGTTGCTCGTAGATTATATAAACCAGAAATGGCGGAAACGTTCTTTGAATATATCTGGAACGGATGGCTCTGTCTGGCGTCGCCTGTACTCAGTAACACTGGTACTGATCGTGGCCTTCCTATTAGCTGCTTTGGAATTGATGTTGCTGACTCTATTCAAGATATAGGAAGCAAAAATTTAGAAATGATGCTACTCGCTAAGCACGGCGGTGGAGTTGGCATTGGAGTTAATATGATTAGACCCGCTGGCGCTAAAATTACAGGAAATGGAACATCAGACGGAGTTGTACCCTTCTGCAAAATATACGACTCAACGATTCTTGCAACTAATCAAGGATCTGTCAGACGAGGAGCTGCTTCAGTTAACATTAACATTGAGCACGACGATTTTGAAGAGTGGCTTGAAATACGAGAACCAAAAGGAGATGTTAACAGACAGTCGCTTAACTTACATCAATGCGCAGTTGTTGGTGACAAGTTTATGCGTAAGCTTGAACAAGGAGATACGCAAGCTAGAAATAGATGGAGTAAACTACTTAGAAAGCGAAAAGCAACTGGAGAACCGTATATATTATTTAAAGGAAACACTAACAAAGCAAATCCAAAAGCATATAAGCAAAATGGATTAAAAGTACATATGACAAACATATGTTCAGAAATTACATTACATACAGATGAAAACCACAGCTTTGTTTGTTGTTTATCATCATTAAATTTAGCAAAATATGAAGAATGGAAGGGTACTAACCTTATATATGACGCCACGTTCTTTCTTGACGGAGTTATGGAAGAATTTATTCAGAGAGCCAAAGGATTACGCGGCTTCGAAAACTCTGTTCGATCTGCACAGAAAGGGAGAGCATTGGGTCTGGGAGTCCTCGGATGGCATACATATCTCCAAGAGAAAAGCATTCCTTTCGAGGGTCTACTTGCTCAGTTTGAAACTAGGAAGATTTTTTCGCAACTCAAAATTGAAAGCGAAAGGGCTAGTAGAGATCTTGCTGAAATTTATGGCGAGCCTTTGTGGTGTGTTGGTACTGGCATGCGTAATACTCACTTGCGTGCTATTGCTCCCACTGTTAGTAATTCAAAGCTTTCAGGGAATATCTCGCCTGGAATAGAGCCTTGGGCTGCCAATGTATTTACAGAGCAATCAGCTAAAGGAACTTTTATACGTAAAAATCCTACGTTATTAAAACTATTAAGAAAACTTAAAATAAACACAAATGAAACTTGGGATAAAATACTCGCAGATGGTGGTAGCGTTCAAGGTTTATCTGAGCTTGATGGGGTTGTTATTGGCCCACACGAAATCCCTGCGAAAGAAGTATTTAAGACGTTTAAGGAGATTAATCAATTAGAGTTAGTTAATCAAGCTGGTATACGACAGCAATACATTGATCAAGCAGTAAGTTTAAATCTAGCTTTTCCTAGTATAGCAACACCTAAATGGATTAATCAAGTACACATGCAAGCTTGGAAAAATGGTATTAAAACTTTATATTATACGAGGACAGAATCAGTGCTTCGTGGAGATATAGCACAACAAGCAATGAGTGAAGATTGTTTGGCTTGTGATGGATAATTAAAAAAAGGGGAGGTCTTACGACTTCCCCTTTCTTGGTTACAGGAACTTTTGGGTATGGTACGCCCAGTTTATTTTGTTCCTTATTTATTTTTTATATTTTTTAAAGGTTTCTTTATCAGGTCTATTCTCTGATTTTGGAGGTATGCTTGCATCACCGTTGGGATAAATTTTACCGGTTTTGGTATCTTTAGCTGGAGCAAATTTTTGTTTTTCTGGAGCTATACCTGTAGGTCCAGTTTTTTTACGATATTGCTCTTTTAATTTTGGCGTAGCTAGTTCTGGAAGATTCATAGGTTCAACGTCCGGTTTTCTTTCCATGGGTTTTTGTTGAACTGGTCTATTGTGTAGTTGTTTCAATCCTTGATTCAAGGGTGATTCCTTTGTTAAGTACTGCATGCAGTGTTTTGATGTAAATGGTTTCATTATTTTTCTTTTTTAAACATTAATTTATATAGTAGCGAGTTCCATTCACCTTTTAAATATATGTTAAATGAAACTAATTTATTTCCGATTTTTATTAAAAACTTTCCCATAATTTATTAATCAAAGTCAAAAGCATCGCCATAACCTGACTTATCTAATAAACCTTTTTTATGTAGTTTTCTAGCTGTTGTTTCGTAAACTCTATATAAGCTATCAGACTTTACTCCAGGCTTAGGTCTTCCTTCAGGCGTCATACTGCTTTCCCAGTTTTTTGCATCTTTTTTTATTTTTTTCATTAATCTTTTTGCTTCAGCATCATTATTTGAAGCGTTTTGATTCAAAGGTGCGTTGTGGTTTATATTTAAATCTTTTTTAAGTTTACTTATTTCTTCAGGCTTTCTAATAGTTGCATACTTTGTATACTGACCTTCATAGAATTGATCTCTAACTTCTTGAGGAGGTCTACTTCCGTTTGCTTGCATTTTTTTACCCATATGATATCCAGCGTAACTACTAACCCCTTTAGCTTTTTGAGCTCTTTCATAGCTTTCTTTGCTTAGATTTTTCATTGTTTGGCGTTTTTCATACGGAGCAGTTGCTTTTTCTACATATTGCTTGTATTCTTTAGCATCTTTCGCAGCTTGACCAATAGCTTTTGTGTCAATTTTTTGGTCTAATGGCGATCCGTAATTAGCAGCACTGCAACTTTTCTTTTCTAGTGGTGTACCATAGCTTACTGGGCTACAGTGTTTTGACATAAATGTACTCATTTTTTTTGTTTTATATTTTATATTAGCATTTCCATCTTCTTCTAGCTGCTTTACCTCTTTCACCTTTCCAGCCTTTTGATCTAGCACAAAATGATTTTCTTCTTTTAGCAGCTTTACTACCAGGTTTAACATCACCTGTTACGGCTGTTTTTAACTTGCTACCTGGATTTTCTTTTCTATATTTTTTTACGCCAGCCTCTGTCATACCAGCTCCTTCTTCTGTAGATAAAAAATTTCTACCTTTACCTTTTGTCGTTTTTCTTACCTTTGAAAAAGGTGAGTTATGTTGTATATATGCCATAATTAATATGTCCAAATTACGTTTTGTGATTTATCTTTATCGATGTCTACATGTATAAACGTACTTGCAACACCTATTCTATTGAAACCTACTTCTAACAATGCAGTTAACATTTCAAATCTATCATCAGATTTCACACACGCTACATCTATTGCTAAACCTTTTAAATGCGAAGATGAACTGACTCCACCAACCTTGCGGTTGTGAGACTCTGTTCTATATCCACTAGTTACACGTATTGGTTTACCATAGATCTCCCTAGCTTCATCTATCATTTCAAGAAGCTTTGGATCCATAAGTTGGCCACTACCTTGTATATCAGGTGAATCAAATTCTTCGTAGTTAAAATATTTCATTAGTTATTATCTCTTTTAATATGTATCCACTTGGATACAGTATATCCAATTGTAATTACAAGTAGCAATAGTTTCAAACCGTCTTCTATCTGTGTAAATGTTGTAACACCTAAAGTGCCAGCGTTCATAGCGTATAGTTTAATATCTGATAAGCTCATTTTATTCTCCGCATTTTTTTGATGGATCATCAACTCTTCTCCAGTCTTCTTTTTCAAACCAGTCTCTAAGTGTAGCTCCTTTTTTACGAGCGCCTTTAACGTTTGTTTTAGACGATCTTTTATATTTACCTTTTGCGCCAGCAGATTTTTTAGAGTTTACTAGCTTTTCTCTTTGCTCTTTACTCATACTTCTTATTTTAGAAGCAGGTAAGCATGTTTTAGTTGTACCACCACCTTTTTGTTTATGCAAAGGCGTATTACCTGGTTGTACGTAAGCCATTATTTTTTACCTCCAAATTTACTAGGTCCACCAGCTTTAGTACATCTTACACCCCAACCTGAAGCATAAGCACTAGGCCAAACCTTAAATTTTCTTTTTGCAGCAGCCTTACAACCTGCGCTAATTTTAGCGTATAAAGGCGAACCCATGTTTATAGGATTCTTAGTTACATATGGTCCTTTTTTATCTACTTGTATTGTAGAGTAATCTTCAACAGATAACTGAGGAAAAGTAGTGGCATCACCTTCTTTTTTTGAAAACTGCTTTTCAAAATCATCTTCAGTAACATAATCACCTTTTTTATAAATCTTGCTAGGCTTGTTAATTCTAATAGTATCTCTATGTACTTTTTTATTTTTTGGATCCGGCATCTTTCTTTTTATTTTGTAATTTTATAATTTCTTTTACTCTATCTTCTTCTTTAGTTAAAGCTCTAATTTGTTTTTTAGTTAAACCTAAATTTAAAAGCTTTTTAACTTGATCTGATTTATTAAGATCAAATAGTTTTTTAGTTTGCTTTTCAGTTTCAGTCAACACTGGTTTGTCTTCAGCTAAACCAAAATAAGGTAGTCCAACATCCCAACCTGACCAACCTAAAGCTAGCGCAACTTTTTGCCAGTTTTCTGTAGAAGGATTTAATATATTACGCATGTTATTCATCTTCATAACCGCTCTATCTAAAGGTATGTTTAGTATTGATGAAACAACTTGCGCACCTGCTAAATAAGCCGGATTGTCCATGCTAAAACCTTTTTCTTTTATTTCTTTACGATTCCAAGAAACAGTTCTTGCAGCTGATTTTAATTTTCTAATCTTAGATCCAAGTGCTGGGGCTGTAGAAAGTAAGTCATCAAGAGCTTCTTCAAACTTAGGTGACTTCTTATCTGCTTGCTCAGCTATAGTCATTAAAGCATTTTTAATACCTGAAACTACAGCGCCTTGTATACCAAGACCTTTAAGCTGAGAATCAATAGCACCATTTAAAGTTCTTTGTAGTTTTTGCTCTTTATTTTTTTCTGTTAGCTTTTCATCTTCTTCATCATCATCGAATAACGCCCAGGCTAAACCGCTTTGCATAGCATTAAACATTAAGTTTTGTATAGCGCCGTAGTAAACTATTTTAGATACATTGCTTTTCCAATCACCTCTCTTGTTTACTAGATCTTGCACAGCTCTTTTTTGTATACGTACATACTGTAATTGAGTGTTACCAAACTGAAGTATAATACGACCAATTAAAGATCTTTGCTGTTGGCTAATTTTAGATGGACTACTAGACTGCTGGTTTTCTTCAGCTATAGCTCTAAAGTCATTAAAAGCTTGTTCTTCAGCTGCTTTTCTATCCATGCCTTGTTCAACCAAAGCTTCAGTTCTATTTCTATAAAATGTAGCACCACCAGAAGCTATAGCAAAACTATCTGCATATCTTGTAAATACAAAACCTTTATTAAGTAAAAATGATATAGCAGAGTTAACTTTGTTTTTACTACCTTGTACAGCATCAGCTATTTCAGATTCACTTACGTTTATTTTAAGACCATCACGTCTTTCAAGTAAGTAATCAGAGTTCATAAGAGTTAAAAAGTCACCCCAAAATTGTTTTTGATTAGCAAACGCTTTACCCGCCTTTAATATATTATTATCACCCCAATTTACAAAATTTACCGCAGATATGGTCTGTAGCACTGCAGATCTTGTGTTTAAGAACATTATAGCACCAACAGAGTTGTTTAGCCAGTCTAGTATACCGTCTGATACTCTATCGCCGCCTAATGGTCTATTGCTGCCACTTTTCATTGCTCTTAAAGAGTCTTTTAATGCCTCGACATACTTAGCGCCAAAAGCAGCTTCTAGCTTATTTATGTTCTTTTCAGAAAATATAATATCTACATTTTCTTGCCACTCTTGCAAATACTCTTTTCTATTAACTTTATTAATACCACCTATAACGTCTGTGGTTATAGTGCCAGCTGTCCAGTCTTTACTAGGTTCCGGATATGGCTTGTCTTTTTGTATTGTTATTAAGTTATCAGCAAATACACTAAGCTCTGCATCGTTAGTTATAAAATCAGTTAATCTTTTTTGATCACGCTTAGAAAGTCCTGGAACTTCAATGCCTTGTTTATTCCATATGTAGGTTCTAATAGCATGCTGGTATGTATACTTAGCAATACCAGTTTCTTTTTCTAAAGTTTTCGGTATGTTTTTAAATTGCTTTTTTAACGCTTTGTAATCTCTACCAGCTGACACTTTAGCCTGTGATAAAGCTATTTCAGCTCTATTATAAGGATCTAGTAGATTTGTTTTGTAAAATGCCATTTGAGCATCACCAACTTTACCTTTACCTAAAGTTTTGTAAAGTAAACCTAAAAAGTCTTCAGCAGATGGCGTTGTAAAGAAAGTAAACTTACCTTTGCTAGCGCCAACTGTTTTAGCTTTAGCAGCAGAAAACTGTTTATAAGATTCAATACCTACTTTTTGTTCTATAATATCATTGAACACTTTGTCAAACACTATACGTTTGCTAGCTTTAGCTTGCTGTACCTTTGATTTAACATCAACTTGACTTAATACGTTTTTAACAGCTTTAACATTTTTAATAGCATCATCAGCAAAATAAAAATCGTTATAACCCTCAGCGGCTTTACCCATAATCCAACCTGCTTTTGCTTCAGCAGTGCCATCGCCTAACCCTGTTATGTTCGCTAAAGGTATGTCAATACCATTTGCTTTCATAAACTCTTGTATCGGACCAGCAGCGTTAGCAGGTCTTGCCGTTAATATAAATACATCATCAGTACCTCTTGCTGCAGCTATTTTTTCAGCAACACTAAATAATGGTCCTTTTTTACCTTCAATAACTTTACTAAACTCTCTAAAGTCAAACTCTGCACCTTGACTTTCTAAAACATCATAATTTTCAGCAAAACTAGTTGCATCAACTTTACCAACTTTGTTAGCATTTACACCAGCGTAAACTTGCTGTAGAAAATCATTAGGCAAAGGCTTGCCGTACTCTATAGTCTCTGTGTTTATCTCGTATAAGCGATCACCAAAGTCTTCTCTATATTTAGCTAAACTTTCTTGAACTTGATCATAGGTTTTCTTTACAACAAAATCAGGTAACGATCTTTCTGTTCTAGCTTTGTTTCTAGCTATAGCAGTTTCAAGAGGCGTTGTAGCCACAACCATATGTACTTCAAAACCTTTATCTTGTAAAGCTTTTATTTTCTTAGTAGTAGCATTGTAAGAAGCGCCTGTGCCATCTATAACCATGCCATTACCTGCAGCGGCGTATTTATCGAATTTAGCTACAGCAGCTTTTCTAGCAGCAGCACCAAGCTTTGATCTAGTAGATCTTTGCTCTGCTGTATAATCAGATTCTTTAGCTGGTAATCCAGCTTCTTCTTTCATAGCTTCTAATGCTATATCTTGATTAACTACTTTATAACCACGTCTGCCGAGTTGTAATCCTTTACCAACATTTGTTTTACCAGCACCAGGACCACCAACCATGAATATAGCTTTTAGCTTTGTAGCGCCTTCACTAAAACCGCCTTCAACATTTGGTACAGTATATAATACTTTACTTTTAGATCTGGCTAATGTATCATCAAAGTCAAATACTCTAATCTTTTTAATAGGAGCATCTGGTCTTCTAGCGTTATTTAAAGCTTTGTCTGACTTAGCTAAAGCGTTAACGCCTGTTTGTACCGAAATAGTTTTGCTGTATTTTATTTCACTAGGCATTAGCTCATTAATGCGTTTAGAGGCTTTTGCTTTATCGTTAGAAAGCTTGCTTTCATCTTTAGCGTATTCTTTTACTTGCTCTAATGTTTTTTCGCCTGAAAAATAATCTCTTATTAACTCAGCTTGAGTATTTTGCTGTAAACCTTTAACGCCAAAAAAGTACTCGCTAATAGTTTGACCTGTAGGTATATAAAGTAAATTATCTAAGTTTATTCCAGCTTCCGTAAAACGTATAGTAGATAATAAACCTCTATCAACTTTTATTTTACCTTCTTTAAGAAGCTCAACTGCTTTCCAAAATAAATCTGGCATAGATGATTTAAAATCTACATCTAATAAATCATTATTATTTAAAGTAATCCAGCCTTGCATATAAGAAGCCTCTATAACAGGCCAAACCTCATTGATTCTACCTTCTTTTGCCGCGTTTGTTAAAGTAGTCCCTATATTATTTTGTGGTTCAGAGTGTTCTTCAATACCTTTTTCATTTCTAATAACTTTACCATTAGAATCTACTTCAATTATTAAAGCGGGTGCTAAAGCTCTTAATGGAGCATTTTGAGAATTTGTAGCAGCAGACGCTATACCGTCAAAAACCCAAGTGTCTTTAGGATTGTTTTTTAAATATGCTTCTGCAGCTAAATAAAAATCTTTCAGTAAATCTAATTTAGCATTTTCTTTAGCAACGTAGCCAGGTTTTGATATAGCTTCTGCGTAAGAATTAGTGACCATTCTGTCTTTAGTCATAGGTGTTCTTCGTATATCAGCTTGTTCTCCAGTCTTATCTAAACGCTCATTGAATCTACTTACTATACCGTATGGTGATCTTGATTCTCCGAAAACTAAAGAAAATTTAAGATAGTTATTAAACTTAGGGTTTTTCTTTAAAAATTTATTTAATACTCTATCAAATCCTTGTATAACAGTTTCACCGTCTACAGCTTTTACACTATCACTTAAAAGTTTGTTTCTATCGTAGTCTCGTTTTTTACTATCTGGCCTACGCTTTGTCCCTTCCTGCTTTTCGTCAACTCTAGTTTTACCAGCCGCATCCTGCATAAACTTAGAGGTCTGTTTTGGCGTTTTAATTTTTTTACTAAACTTAGCGCCACCAACAGCTCTTTCGGCTGATGTAGTCACTAAATCTTCAAACATGCGGTTTCTAATATGCAAGTTTAATAAACCACGTATTGTTTGACCTACGGCGTCTCTATATATCGGCTTAACAGGTTTTTGTCTAATAAGACCTATATAGTCTTTTAAATTACCTGTAAGTTTGCCATTTGTATATAAAGCATTCATTACGTTTCTAGGTAAAAAAGTACCTTTACCAAAACCATCTTTAGTCTTTGGTAATCTAGCAAAATCGTTATTAGCGTTTTTAAGTAAAAACTGTTTAGCTGTTGTTAATCCTTCAGCGTCTGTTTTCTGATAGTTTCTAGTTTTATCAGTTATAGTTTGAGGATTTAAACCAAACATACCAGCGTATATATCTGCTACAGCTTTTGGCACGTTTCTAGTTTGACCAAAAGTTTTAATATCTTGGCCTTTAAAAGAGTCTTTAGTAGCTTTGGTTATTTTAGTTTCAACTTCAGCTTTATCTTTAGCGCCAATTTTTTCTATTTGAACTTGTGAAAACTCAACCGTTTCTGTAGGTTTTTTAGCTATTGGCTTTTCTTTAGTTTCTACCTCAGTGGTTTCTTCAGCCATAACGCCTTTAGCCTCTGTTACATCACTAGTAAACTCTTCACCTAAAACTCTTTGAGAAGCTTCGATTGCTCTAGCTGGTAAAAACTTATTTATATAAGCGGCTAATGGCACGCCTGATTCAGGATTATACTCTCTAATTAAATCGAATATACCACGCTTACCTGTTTCAATTTCATCAGTTAGTAACTGACGATCAAAATTAGGTGCGTCTCTTCTTTTATCTACTATTCTATTTACTATAGGCTTGAATTGATCTATAATATCAAAAGCGCCAGCTTCACCTTGAGTGTCGTATATCTCTTGCACTTTAGTAGATGCTATAGCTCCAGTATCTTTTTTGCTTTCTTTAGCTACGATATCTGTAACCTCAGCTTCTATATCTGTTGTAGGTTTTATATCTACTTCAGCTCCTTTTTTGGCTACTTTTTCAAGACCTTTAGAAAGACCTTTACCTTTTTGCACGCTTCTGTTGTAATCTCTAACAAAGTTTAATACATCTCTTCCAGTTTTAAACTTAACGTTTAGACCCATAGCGCTTAAAGCTCTACGTATAAAATCACCTATTTTAGTTGTAGCTTTTTCGTTAAAAACAATGTCACCACTTTCTAGTCCTTCACTAGCAAGAGTTAATACCTCTTCCATAGTATCTGCTTTAGATATATCAGCATCTTCAACGTACTGGTTAAATCTATCTAAAAACTTAGAACTATTAAACGTTATGTCTTTACTATTTTTTAATTCTTCTAAAAGAGATGCACCTAAAGCTATTGCAGCTTCAGGTTTGTTTTTAACAGTTTCAAACAAAACAGCATGACCAACCTCGTGTTGAGCAGTTGTCATTACATTATCTTGAGCTGCAGATTCTTTGTTTAAAATTATAATTCTTTTACCATCAGGCATTACTACAAATGTACCGTAGTCTTCAGAGCTTTTAGTATCAATGTTTCCACCTTGCTCTTTTAAAGTTTCTATAGCAGAAGCTACATCAGCTTCATTTTCAAAAGTTTCAAATCCAGTTTCAATTTGCTCAGCTATAACTTTAGCTCCTTTTTCTACTTTAGCCGTTTTATCAGCTACAATTATATCGTTTAGTTCTTTGTCTATCTCGCTAAGTCTTTCTGACTCTGCTTTTGTTAGACTGGAATTATCTACTTGCTTTATTTTGTTCTTTAATTTTTTTTGCTCAATAACTAGGTCAACTACTGGTTTTGTGTTTTCAACGCTAATACCTAATGGTTTTACAGTATTTAAAGCTCCTTGTATATCTCTAAAGTTACTTCTAACATTGTCGGCTTGCTCTATAGTAAATACACCATCTCCAACTTTTTGTTTTAGCTCAGCCTCAAGTTTATTTTGAGTAAATTTATTTTCACTAAGCTTGGGTAATCCCTCGGTTACATCAGGAGTTTCATAAGCGTCAACGACGTTATCGTATTCAGTGCCTTCTAAGTCTCTTTGTACGCTATTATCTTGTATAGTGTTTTTAATTAATCTAGATCCAGCTGCGCTAGCTCCGACTGAGCTCATTCCACCACCCATCATACCGCCAACTAAAAAAGTGTCTACTAAATCTCTAAGGTGATTATCAAATGTATCTTTTTTGCCAAGTTGAGCAGCGTCGACCATTTTGTTTATAACTTCAGTAGCAGTTTCAGACAAACCTTCAGCGCCATAGTCTTTACTTATACCTAAAGCAATTTTAGTAATTGACTCAGTTGCTTCTTTTTTACCTTTACCTGCAAGGTTTTTAAACATTCCTCCGCCAATTTTTTTAGTTACAACTTCTAAAAGACCTTCCGCAGCGCCTCTTACGGTAGAATAACCAAGTGTTTTTAAACTTAAATCTTCACCTTCTTTTTGAGCTTCGGATGAAGCACCAGCGGTTTCGCCAGCTACTATTGAGGCTATACCAACGTATGGTATCATAGACTGAACAACAGAAGGTAACGAACCTAAAGCGTCAGAGGCTGTTCTAACAGTAGCTTCTACAAAGTTACCTTTAGCGTATTCCTCTCCTATACTAGTTTCAAACTGTGTTAAATCTTGTCTTATTTTATCAGCTTTTACAACAGAGTCTTCATAAGTCTCTAAACCAATATTAGCTAAAGCAGTCATACCGGGTTGAGATCCAATATTAGCTAAAGTTTGCTTAACAAGAGGATCTAAAGCGTCGTATCTAGCTTTTTCTTCGTCACTCATAAACTCTCTATCAACAGCCATTTTAAACTCATTTAATAGAGTTGGTACTCTTGCTAACTTTCCTAAAGCATCCACAGTAGCTGCTTTTATTTTAGTACCTGTTTCTGCCCAAAAATCCCAATCACTTCCTTCTTTAGCTGCTCTTTGATAGCTTTCCCATAAAATATTCTCAGCTTCTCTATCTAATTCTTTTATTTTATCTTCTGGTGATACCGAAAAAGTATCTTCCAAAGCGAATACCGTAGGCTTTGGTGCCTGTTGTGGTCCTACCGACGGAGCACTTGCACCCACTACACCGTCTCCTGTCTTTACTGATTCGACAGAGGTTTCAACAACTTCTTTTTTGTTATTTTTTTTCCACTCTATTACTTTAGCTTTAATCTCATCTGCAGATAAACCTTGATCTTGTAATGAAGCTACGTAAGTTTCTAATTCATTCATTTAATTTAATTTAAATTATTTTCCTGTAAAAATTTTTGTGCTTTTGCTTTTTTAGCTTCTTGTAAATCAAAAATATTAGCGTCTTCAGGGTTTGTAGGTAATTGATTTTCTACAAATTGCTTAAGATAGTTATTCATAAAGTAGTCTTTGTATTTTTTATCAAACTCTTTTTGTTTGTCAGGATATAATGGCAAGTCTTCAGTGTAAGACCAGTATTTACCTTCAGATAAGTAAACATTCCAAGCAGCTATAGCCTGTTGTTCTAAGTTTAGTAAACCAGCAACTTCAGCAGATATAAATGGACTAGCTTTTCTTTCAATTTTATCCATGTCATACTTTAGTATGTTTCTACCTTTACCATTACCGATGTCTATAATTTCATAATCAAAACTACCATCTGGGTTTTTAAGCACAAACTCTTCAGATATTTGAGCGCTTGGAGATAACTGTCCATTTTCCATAACACTTTCAGAAGCAAACAAACCAATCTTAGTAAGCAGAGACATCATTTCTGATGGTATATCTGGTGTTTCTGCAACTATAGTTGTACCAACATTACTTAACGCCTGTAGTGATACGCTATTGATTATTAACGGGTACTCAAACATTGGACCGTAAAATGATATCTGTTGCGAACCATCTTGTAGCAGATCTAAATAAACATCATAGCCATCAGACTTAGAAAAACCAGGTTTTTCGTTAAGTATACAATTAGCTACGGTATATTCAAAATTATTATTAGGATCAAAACTTTGATTTTCAGTTATCTGAAGTTGAGATAAAAGTAAAGATAAAAAGTCTAGAGAAGCTTGTGGGGCTTGCTCTAGCATTTTTAATTGATTAATCTCGTATACGCAGTTGTCTGACTCACAAGTGTTGTTTTCTATAGCTATTTTTAATTTAGCATAAGTTCTAGCTGTGTTAGCAAAAGCTTTGCCTAAAAGATCAAAATTAACATCATGACCTTTTGATATAAAATCTTTACTAAAACCAAGCGCATCACTTTGGTTTATTTGCTTTATAGTAAGGTTGTTAATTATATTTTTGTTTTCCATTTTTTAATATTTATTAATCACCTCCACCGAAAAGAGCTCCAGCCATGCTACCAATACCACCAATTGCACCCATAGTTGCAGATGTTGCATCTGCTTGTGCTTTAGCTTGATCTTGTCTAGCAGCTTCTAATTGACCTCTAACATAGTTTATTTGATCTTGCTCTCTATTTTCTGTCATTTGCATCTCAATAGTCTTACCTTGGGCTTGAGCCATTTGAGCTCTACCACCTTCAGATATTTGTATGTTTTGCAGTCTTGCTTGTTGAGCAACTTGAGCTTGCTCCATTTGCTGCTCTCCTTGCGCTCTCATTTTTTCATTTTGAGCTTCTTGAGATTCAATACTAGCAGAAACACCTTGTTTGCTTTTTAAAGCTGCATTAGCTAAAGCGGTTGCACCACCAGCACCTGCGCCAGTAGCTCTTAACGTGTCTAATGTGTTAGCTAAAGATATATCAGCTTGTTCTATTTGCATTTCAGCCGCTTGAGTAGCAACACTTAGGTTTGCAAATGGATTAGATATTTGATCAGACAAATCAGTTGCTAAGCCTGCTAAACTAGTTACACCGGCATAAGGATTAACAATCTCTTGTCTGTTTTTTTCTAAACTTCTAAGTTGGCCTTGAAGCCTGCGTCTTTCTGCTTCAGCGGCTCTAGCGGCAGCTTTAGCTTTTGATCCGCCAAACAAGCTACCAATTATTTTGGTACCTGCGCCTATTACTGCTCCTGTTATTGGCATAATTTTATATTTTTAATTTTAATATCCATTTGAAAATGTATAATTTGATCCTACCATAAATAATTCTTTATATCTACCTGGTTCTGTGACTGTATCTGTAGACATTTTAACTACAGCATAATAACCTTTTATACCAGATATTTGATTTCCAAAAACTATTTCACCTTCAGAAACCGGCGTATTATTAACTACATTTGCACAATATTTATTTTCTTTTCTATCAAAACCTACTCTAAATATAGGTTGAACCGTTGCTGAAGTACCTGTGTTTGGAGGTACAGCAGAATCATAAGCGCCTTCAGTATAACTCAGTACGTTATTTGTTTTGTCAAAAACATAAGGATTTATAATGTTTGAAGAGCTTGGCCCTGTTTCATCTGAAACAAAAGAGTCAACTTGCCAACCATTAGTACCTTCGTAAGATATTGTGTTAAACACTTTAGAGTTTCCAGGTCTTGGATTAAAAACAAATGTTACTTCAGAAGCATTGCTTGTGTTGTAAAATTGGTTATAAGGAACGTTTGTAGAGTTGTGCAAATATAAACCATCTCCGAACGTTGTATAATGATTATTCTTTAAGCTAAAAGATTGACTTGGTTTGTAAGAGTACCTACTTATCCAGCCTCTAGCAGATTCATCGTAAGATAAAGTGTTGTAAGAAATATTTGGACTAGAAGGTTGTATAGAAACAATGTAATCTTTATTGTATATATCAAAGCCTCCTAGTATTTTTCCTTTACCAAAATTAACAGAATCAACACTTACTATTTTATTTCTAAAGAAAGATCTCATACCAGTAGCTGATATTTCTGTCAAACCATCAGCGCCTAATCTCATGACACTGTTTTGATATGAGTCTACAAAATATTTATTATAACCATATACAGCAAAACTTTCAGGGTGATTACCAATACCGTAATTTCCACCATATGGTACTATTTGACCAATTACAGTCGTAAAAGAACTAACAGGCAAGCCTCCACCTTCAGCTGAATATATAGCGTCTTTATCTATCAATGCTCTACTAACTTTAGATTCTTGAAATATAATTAAGTTAGTATCTTCAGCATAAAGCTTTTGTATAGAACCATTTGCTGGGTCTAAGCTTTTTGTTATATTCTCGCTAACGCTGAATACATTAGTTTGATTTATACCTGTTCTAGAGTTGTATATACCTGAGTATATCATAGAGTTTAACCTAAAATTAGCATTAGGTTCTTCTTCTACTAAATAAGCTCTAACGCCATAATCCGTAGAAGTATTATTGTAACCGCCTCTAATTCTAGCTTCTTCAACAAACCAACTAGTATCCCGATCTACAGGGTTGCTAACATCGTCATAAGCAGGAAAACCACCTATTGATTCAGGTATACCAAAAGAGCCATTCCATACTGGTTTTGTAGTAGTAGAAGCTGCTGTTGCAGATTTTTTTAAAACAAAACTGTTAAAGTATTTTACTTCAATTATAGCTGCCATATATATTATTACTTTTTTTTATTAAATTTTACTATTAACTAGGATCACAAAATCTAATTTGAACTTTCGCTGTAGCTGTTTGCAGCGGAAGAACGTCTGCATTTATTTGTAGTGTTATTTTATAGTTGCTAAAATATCCTTGATTAAATATATAATCATTTAAATCATAAGTATTAGTTTGTGGTATATTTCCAAAACCAGTAAAATTTTCTACATTAAAAATTTGAGAATTTGTTTGACCAGTGTTAGGGTCTGTAGCGTTTATTCTACATTTAATAGTAACTAAGCCTGTATAAGTACCTGCAATTCTATCTAATATAACTTGCATTTTAGCGTCGTTAGATGGAGAAGCAAAACTACCTTCCCATTCAACTATATAATCATCTTCTTGATATACTTGTGATGGCTCTGGTGATGAAAATATTTGTTGTCCATAATTAATTGGATTCGAATTAAAAGGCGTCGCGCTTGGCGGGTAGGTTGGACAAAAATCTATTATAGAAATTTGATTGTCCCATTCTATTTCTGGACTATCTCTAAAAACAAAAGTAGCATAGCAATACGCGCTTTGACCAGCTCCATCATAAGCTCTAATTTGAACCTGATAAGGAACCATTGTTACAACATTATTTTCAGCTATTAAAAGTCTATCAACTGATGTTCCAGTTGTGTTTTGCTCAGGCGTGCTTAACGTAAAATAAGAATTTATTTGGTTTTCAGGTATTTCAACCCAACCTTCGCTACCACCTGTAGAGTAAGAAGGAAGATTAAATACACTTACTATTTCAATATCTAAATCAACTTTTTGTAAATCAATAGTTGAAGATCCATTAGCTCCGCTTATAGTGGCTATCTCTCTAGTATCTCCAATAACTCCAGTAGTTGATAAATAGCTAGTATCAATTGACTCGCCAACAAAAGACGTTTCACCGCTTGTAACGGCTGGGCCACATAAATCTGTTGTTGTTTTATTTACAAAAACACCTAAAGGCGCTGGTGATAATGCTGGTGGTATATTTTCTAAATCTCTATTTAAAGGTATAATAACATCCGCTCCTGCGTTTGTGTTTCCAAAAACAAGATTAAATATAAAATCATTTTTAGGGCTACCTGGAGGTCCTAAGTATACTAGACCTGGAGCGTCATTACCTGCAGGTTTTTTAAGTTTTATTCTAAAACTACCTAGTGTTATAGTAGGATCTATACTATTGTCTACTATTTCAAATATATCCGTAAAAGGAACTCCATCAGGGTTTGAATCTATAACAATACCGTTTTCATCTATAGTTATTATACTATTATCTTGAGCAAAAACACATGTATTATCAGCAATAGGCAGTATAGGTGTTCCGTCTAGTTTAACTGGTCTAAACTCCTCAGTAATGTAAGATCCAGCTGCTAAACCTTCTGTCATAAGGTTAGCACCGCCTTTTATGCTGTAAAACTGATTAGGAGCTCCACCTTCGTCTATAGCCTTGTTTAAATCTTCTATCGTACCGCTTGTTGAAGTTTCGTAGTATATATCTAAGGCAGACACTACTGGTTCTATTTCATAAACATTTAAAGCTGGCAAACCTTGGTATTGAGCCTCATATGTTCCTGACGCATCTATCTGAACACCAAATTTTTTCTGCGTAGTTATTCTAGCTACTAAAGAACTCGAGTCTGGAAAAGAACTTGAAGTTCCACTAACATAATCAAAGTTGTAAAATAAATAACCTGGACTAGTACCTGTAACAAGTGTTTTAAATTGCTCGTAATTAAACAAATCTTTTATAGTTGCTACATTAGAAGCTATATCAGCTGTTTTTGAAGGATAAAATATTTCATTTGTTGTATTGAAAGCAGTAACTCCACTTAATTCATAAACCCCGTCTGAACTAGATGTAACTCTACCAAACAATCTAACACTACTTCTAAAATCTCTTTGAGCTGGACCAACTTCTGTTAAATCTCTAGGTATTTTATTTATATTATCATTTGTTAATATAATATGAGATGTAACCTCTAATTCTTTCTCTCTATCTTCTAGCACTGGATAACAAGCCATTGAAGACGGAATATAAGCATTATAATATTCTTGCTGCGTTTGTTTTACTACAACTTTAAAAGAATACCAACCTAACGGGTTATAACTAGATGACGATGCATCTCCATTGTATAAACCAGGCGTTCCTAGTAAATCGTTTTTAGTACTTTGTATAAAATCATTAAACTGTATTTTTAATGAGTTTCCATCAAAGTTTCCTGTACCACCTATTGGAGCATTTTCATTAGGACCTCTATAAGGTGAATATATACTAGACGCTAAAAAAGGGTTAAAACTATATAAACTTTGTTTAGAAAACAATATAGTTGATTGTCTACCGAATCTATCAGCTAAAACAACACCTACTTCAAAGTCTCTATTTTGTTTTAAAGTAGAGTTTGGATATTCTACTATACTAGTTTTAGAGTCTACGTTGTTATCAGATATAAAAAAAGTATCATTTTTAGGAGATGCACCTAAAGTAAAATCTAAAAAACTAGGTGGAGTATGCTTGTCTTGGTAATTACCATATATAACTCTATTGCTAGAAACTTCTTGGCTTAATGCTTTTACTGGAACTTTATCAAAAACTCTTGTTGTTTCTTTTTCTGGTAAAGTTTTAAATGGCGCTTTAGAACCATACTCATACTCATAATTGAATTGATCACCTGTTATATTGTTCGCTACGGGTATTGTTTCTACAACTTTAATAGCGGTCTTATCAGATTCTCTATATACTATTTCTAATTCTGTTATTTTGTATTCTGAAGTTAAGTCATTAGCTTTACAAGGCAATGGTATATTTAAATATATCTTATTAGCCTTATTTTCCATAAAAGAAACTTCTGTACTTTTATATGTGTTCTGCTCGTCACTTATGTCGTTATCATCGCCTCCAGATTTTTCACCAACAAGTCTGTCTAAAAAATAACCATCTTGCTTTGGTATAAAACAAGGTTGTGTAAAAGGAGCAATTAAAGAATATTCACCGTCGTCTAGTTTATACCTATACGAAAACCTAACAAATTTATCAGATAAAAAGTCAATACTTGAGTTGCTTGCAAAATCTGCATCATAGTATGGATTAGCTATAGCGAAGCGAACTTTGTCTGTAGCGCTTAAAGTAGGAGTAGTAGTAGTACATGTTATATCAAAAGAGTTTGCGTTTTCAACAACTGAAGAAACTACGCCACCTGTTGGATTAAAGGTTCCTGCTGGATTTTCTATATATATAGTATGACCTATTATATCAGTGGTTCCATTATATCCAACTTTAGCAACCGTAAAGCTAGTTGGTGTGGGTGCAGGTAAACCTACAACTTTAGAATCTGCAAAACTAGGTAAAAATTCACTAGCAGCATCTTGCATAGACGACTCAGCTTGAACAAACTCTATAGCTGTGCCAGCGGTTAATGTTTGAGGCTGGTTAACAGTTATGCTTGTAGGCCAGTTTATTTCTGTAACAAAAGTTCCAGGTAAAACACCAGTACCAATAATACCTAGTGTCTGTGTTAAAGTCCCAGATGTGGTTGCTAATGTTATTATTTGGCTATTATTAATAGCATCTGTTGTAGCTGAAACAGGTGTAGTAGTTAAATCTGCTTCGGCTTGACTTGGTCTATATAATTGTATTGACTGGTAAGGATAGTACTTAGCTACAGAAATTTGATCTTCTGTAGTGTAGTAACCAGGATTTCTATTTACGTTTACTTTTCTAGGTTGATTTCTATTATCTGTAAAAAATAAAAGTTGTTCTATTATGTTAACACCAGTTATAGACGCTTGAGTAGAGAAATTAAGCCAAGAACCTTCGGCTATTATTTTAAAGCTACTAGATATGTTAGGATTTAAAGAAACAATAGCACTATATGAAGGTAGTAAAGAGTCTATTGTAAACTCACAAGATGTTGTGCCTCCGTCTACTGATAAAACATCTCCAATTTCATAACCTCCGCCAAAGTTTGTTATTCTAAGAAAAGTTATTTGACCTCCACTTACAACAGCGGAAACAGTCATTTCTTTTCCATTACCGCTACCAGATACATAGCTAGTAGTTCCAACTATTGGAGCTGTATAACCAGCGCCTTGATTAGTTATAGTTATAGGTCCTTGTACAGATGATACTCGTATGCTAGCGTTATTATCACCGCCATTGATCTGAAGTTGATCACCTACTACATAGCCAGTTCCTGGGTTAGTTATGACAACATTTGTTATAACGCCAGCCACAGCAGTTGTAGTTAATCTCATTCCAGTACCAACACCACCTAAAGAAGTTGTTGTTACATTTGTATCAGAAGTATAACCTGTTCCACCTCCTATAATAGTAGCGCCAATATTATCGCTATCTTGATCGCTTGGATAAGAGCTAGCTTTTCCTACAGCTCCAGTAGGCACATACGGCTGCAATGTATTGTTTGTTATAAAAGCAAAAATAGTATTAGTATTGTCATCTGGTAATGCGCCTATAACGTTTAAACCTTTTAAATTGCCAGGTATAATAGAAGAAAAATCAGCAATTTTTTCATTACCTAAAACATTTTGAATTGTTCCAACGTTTCCTTCAGCTGAACCATCTCCTTGAGATTTATTTATAGAAACATTAACAGCGTCCCTGTATTCACCATTAGGCACTAATCTATCATCAAGATCTTTATTCATCTTGGATTTTAGAAAACTATTTTTAACTTCTGCCATTTAATTTTAGTGTTTTATCCATTTAGATTTACCTCGCATAACTTGAACTATTTCAGTAAGTTTAATGTTAGATAATCTAATTTTAGCATTTCTTAGTTTAGAGCTTTTATCTCTTCTTAGTCTTTGTACTAAATACTCTGGTTGATTTGCTCTAGTAGATACTATGTAATGTAGTATAGAAGCGTATAGAGCTTCTTCTGCAAGCTTAGGCACTTTAGTGTCTTTATCGTAAGCTAAACCATCAGATATATACTCTAAAACAATTAACTTATCTACTAAATCACTAGAAAAAGACATCTTGCCTTCTCTCTCGTCTATTGTAAAATAACCATTAACGTTAGCATACTGCGGGTCTGTTCCGTAAAACTGACCTAAGTTCCAGTTGCCGTTATAACCATAAGCTTCGCTAAAGTATGCCCAATCATCTAAATCAAAATCATTATTTAGAATATCGGTGTTCATGCTATCAAATCTTTCTTTTGTTATAGAAGTACCTTCTATATTTTCACCAAAGTTATCTTGAGTAGGAATACCTTTGTTGTCTTGTATAGGTGTATTGTAAGGTATGGTTGTTAAGTTGTTTGTAGGAAATATAGGTCTTTTTACACCATACTGGTCAATCCAAGATACTTTAACATAATTAACGTAATCTTGAGGTAAAACTATATTTAAACTAGCTGGTATTGTAAGCTCTTGAGAGTGTATGCTTTTAAGTGTATCGTAGCTAAATTCTTGTAGAGATCTTTTAGCAAAAAACAATACATCTGATTTTTTAGCTTTCTGTATAATTTTTCCATCACCGACATAACCAACCATAAAGTTATCTATAACATCGTTTAATGTTATATAACTATAACTACCGTAGTTATCTTCAACAGTATCACCTACAGCTTCTTCACTTGGCGTGTTAGCGTAGTTTCCACCGTCTAATTTTTTAAGTTGAACAACAATAAAGTCTAAATCATCTGGAGCTGTTACAAACGTTATAATATTATTTTTTACAGAATACTCAGAAGTATACTCGCTCCAAGAACCTGGTAGACCAGTTGAGCTAGTGTATATTTTAAAGTTATTTAAAGTATAATTTATATCATTAGGGTCATAACTTCCAAAAACTAAATTAGTATCAAAAGTAGTAGTAAAGTTTACTTCTGATCCATCACCTCTAAAGCCTTGAGCGCCTTGATAATATTGTTGGTTTGTTTCTGTTATTAGACTCATTTAGTTATGATTTTTCGTTTATTTGAACAGCTTGACTTTCTTGTTCAGCTACTTGAATTATAGTAGGATCATTTACAACAATACCAAAATATTTCAATATGTTAATTATTAAATTTGTTTGTTCTGATATATCTAATTGAAAATCTACTGAGTTATTTGCTGAATATATATATTGACCAACAGAGCCAACAGTAAAATTCCAATTTGGAGAAGTTGGGTTTAATAAACAACTAGCCACAACATTTCCAGAAGTTGAAGATGTCCAAGGCGATACTTTTAAAGCTAACCTATTAGTTAAAGATGTAGGTGTTGCGTTTGTAGTTATAAAAAGTGGGTATTGTTTAGTTGGAGTTGTAAGCTTTGATCTTGTTATTTTTTCAAAATCTCTTTTATCAGATAATTGAGCTATAGACTCATATTTAGGCTGACCATCGTAAGTTACCACAACTTCACCTATTTTATATATGCTTGAAGAGGTTGCGTTATAAAAAGAATTATTAGCGACGTCATATGTAAATGTTATATCCTTTTTAAAAGGGAATAACTTATATTCTACATCTTCATACATATTAAAAAACTCTGTGTCGTTTTCAGAGTTATTTTGATTTTTTCTATTCTGTTGGTTTCCATTTGGAAAGTAAGAATTGAATATTTCTTTTTGCACTAAATCAGCAATACTGTTAAACTCAGAAGGAGTTACATAACCTCTTTGCTCTTTGTTTAATATGTACAAGACTGTTGTGTATACTGTGTTTACGCTTACTGCCATTTTATATTTTTATATAAATACTAAAAAGGCGGCCGAAACCGCCTGTATATTAGTATCACTTGTTTTTATAGTTTTTTCTCTATAGATTTAAAAACCTCTACGCCTTCATCTGTCTTTAAAAAAGCAGCAAACGCTGAGTATGGATTTTCATCAAATGGTACGTTCATTAATTTTCTACCATTTGCTCCCCATGTAAATGTTCTTTGATCTTGAGATAATTTTATAACACCAGCTTCAGAAGCTCTTATAGCTAAGTTTCTAAGCTGAACATTATCATCATTTGCTAATTCAATAAACAACTGTGGGTTATTTCTAGCGAACAAAAGTAAGTCTCTTTTAAGTTCTTTAGAGCTCATTTTTGTAACAGTCGAACCTAACTCAACCCTTAGTATAGCCTCAGCGAAATCAATATCCATTTCTCTAGCTAAATTAAGCGCGTCGATCTGCATATCTAAAATACCTAATTCATCTTGAGCAACTACAACAGGGTTGTATTCTATATATAGTTTGTCTTTAGCTGGATGGTAAATAGATAATAGCTTTTGTAAATTTTGTTTTTCTTTAGGAACGAATAAAGTTCCTTCTTTAAATATAACATGCCCAAGCGTTGCTTCTCCTTTTTGTTCACTTTTAAGTGGAGAAGTTTGGTTAGTAGCATATCTTATTTCATACTGTTGACCACTATCTTTATCAAACCAAAGTAAAGGATGTTTTGAAGTGTGTTTACAGTTTAATGTATGAGTTAAAGGTGTTTTTCTACCTTTTAAAAAATAAGTTCTATCTTTTATTTCCCAGCTTGGTTTTGCTGGCTTTACTTCTTTTTTTGGCGCAGCTTTTAATGCTACTTCTTGAGGTGCAACCTCAACAGTTTCTTCTGCTTTAGCTTTTTTAGCCATAATATAATAAAATTAAATAGTTAATAATAAAATTCTTGAGGCCGCAAAATGCGACCTCAAAAATTTTAAGTTTTGAATTATGCTCCTTTAAACAATACGAAGTTATTCGCAGCTTGCACACAAAGACATCTTTCAGATAGGAAGTTTACTTCCATAGCATCTAAATCAGATGTGAAAGCTCCTCCAGCAGAACCAGTCAACCATTGCTTCATTCTACGGTCGTCAGCTTGTGAAGCTCTGTAACGCACGTGTAAAAATGGACGACGGATATTAGTTCCTAAAATTTGATCGTAAACTGTAGAAGTTCCAGCAGGTACTAAAACACCTTCGATACTTGCAGTTGCTCCACCGTAAGCTCCACGTGTTGAAGCATCATTTAAGTATTTCCAGTCAGTTTTGTAGAAATCATAAGATCCTCTACGGAAACCACTAAAACCTAAGTTTAATGCCATGTCTTCAGAATTTTCAAATAATCCAAAAGAACTACCACCTTGGTAAACTCCAGTAGCAGGTGATCCAACTCCAGCTAACATATCATCAAAATCTAAAGCAGTTTGGCGATTTAAGAAAAGCATGTTTTCTTCAATAGCTCCTTGAGTATCTAGATTTTTAAGTATTTCATCAAAAGCAGCTAAACCTGTAGCGGCTGTAAAACCAGTGTTTACGTTACCACGATCTTCGATAGCAGCGAATAAACCTTGAGTACCTTTGTACCCAGCATCAGCAGCAGATCCAGTACCAGTTCCAGTAGCTAGCTCACCTTCAACTACAGACATTTCCAAGTAATCTTCAAAACGCAAGCGAGTTTCAGATTCAGCTTTTAAATACCATAAGTATCCAGAAGTACCATCTTCAGTAGCAACTTCAACCCAACCAATTTGAGCCATATCAGATCCATTTACAACGTATTTGTCTCTAATGATTACTGGTGAGTTAGAAAATTGAGTAAAAGAAGGAGTAATACTTCTTCTTCCATCAGTATCTGTTAAACCTGTAGAGTTAGCAATAGAAACACCTTTAGAGTATTCAGATCCATATACAAATATCTTTAGACCAGTAGCAGCAACTCCAGATAAATCTGCAGAAGCGTAAGGAGCTACAACAACAGTAGCTACAGCACCAGTTTGACTTGAAGCAGTTACAACAGCTTTTGTATCTGAATTATTAGTATCATCTAAAATTACAATAGTGTCTCCTTTTGAAATAACATTTTCAACAAAAGTATCGTTAGCACCACCAACAGTAAAAGTTAAAGTGTTTGCTAAATCGTTAGAAACATCATTGTATGCAATATGCAAACGGTTTTGCTCAGACCAAATAACTTGATCAGATGTCATTGGCATTTCAGCGCCAACCATGCGTAAAAAGCCAGATAACGTACGGTTTCCGTAGCGCTCTACTTCTTGTTCATAAATTTCCGGTAAATACTGTTGTGCGAAAGTATCTGTATCGCCAGCAGCAGCGCCGTCGTTAAACTTTAGCCAGTTGCTATCGTTTAATTGTTGTTTTTGACTTGGTTTTATAGAACCAAATGTAGGACTTAAAGCCATAATTTTTAATTTTTTTAGTTAAATTTTTTTGTTTTTACTTTTAATTTTGTAGAATCAGCACCGCTAATAGCTCTAACTTTAAAACCATTTACAAAAACATCGCCATTACTAGACTGCCTTGCTTTTGCGTCGCTTAAATTTCTAGAGCCATCAACCACATTTTTAACTGCATCAGCTTTGCCTTGCTCGTAAAAATGCGCTGCAATACGATCTACATTTTCAGCAGCGTACATAGCTTTGTGATAACCTTTGTAGTCACTAACAGATCCGTTTTTATCAAGGAACTTCCCGATAAGGTTGTTAATGTTTGATTGTTTATCTGCTACAGACTCTGTGTTTTGTATTTTATACCTATACTTCTTTTCACCAACATTGATATCGAAACCTTCGAAATCTTCAGTAAAAAGCTTTTTAGTATTGTTTTTAAACTCTTCGTGCTGTTGCTTAGTAGCTTCTTGCTGCTTATTATATCTATTGAAAAAGTCCATAGCTTTCTGAGCATCGGGATTTACGTTTGATTTCAACTTGATATCAGCGTAATATTTTTCCTTAGTTTGCTCTAAAAAGTTTTTGGCTTTTGCAACTTCTTCTTTAAATGCAAGTTTTTTCTTGCGTATATCTCTATCTTCGTCTAAATCTTCATCGTATTGAAAATCTTCTAATAATAAATCAATATCTGAATTATCAAGATATGGTTTTTCTTTTCTGTAATATTCTTTTAATAATGTATTATCGTCTACACTAGAGTAATCGGCATTTAGCCTAACGTAGTCTTCAACACTGCCTCCAGTTTCTTCCATAAAAGAAACAAGCTTTTCTACGTTTTCAGGTAACTGCTTACCTAAAACTCTCTCATCTCTTATTGCTTCTTTTAATTCTTTTTCAGCTTCAACTGTTTCTTCAATTATCTGTATTGGAGAATCTACTGTTTCTTCGGTGGTCCGTACTTCTTCAACCACTGCTTCGCTGTTGCTACTGTTTTCGGGTTTTTCGACAACATCATTGCTATCATTTGTCTCTTGTGTTTGAACGGCATTTTCTTTTTCTTCGCTTATAGTTACTTTTGTTACATCAGGAATAACTTCTCCCTGTGCTTCTGGTTTTGTTAAGTCAACCTTAGTAACTTCATCTTTTTTTGATAACTTTTTTGGTGTTTTTTTGTTTTTATTTTTTAATGAAAACTCACCTTCTGTTTTTACTTCTGACATAATATAATATAATTTAAAAAATGTTATAGCATTACATAAATGCTCCTAAGCCTTGATCGGCTTGATTTTCAAAGTCAATTGGTAAACCATCGTTTTTTCTTTGGCTTATCATTTCACTTTGCTGTGTTGCTTGTATTTTTGTTCTTTTATCTTTACGATCTTCTTTAAAAGTTTCTTTTTGATTAACAACCTGCATTTCCATTTGCTTAAGCTGCATATCATATTGAAACTGTCTTTCCATTTCTTGCTGCTTTATAAACGAGGCTTGTTCCATTTTCTTAATGTCCATAGCTGTTTTAGCTTGTTCTAGCTGAACTTTAGAACCAGATATAGCTTCTTGTTTTTGAACTTCTGCCATAGCTGTTCTTTCAGCTGTTTGAGCTTGTGCATCTGCTTGTGCAGCAATATTAGCTTGTTGGTTAGCTTGATCTCTTTCCATTTTAACCTTACGCTTAATTTTAAGCATTTGATTAGCTAATTTTAAATTTTTAATTTGACGTATATCAATAGCGTCTTCAAGATCAATACCACCTGATTGTAAAGCAACTTGTATGTTTTGCTCTAATTGAGCTTTTTCTTCTTCATCTGGTTCTAGCTCTAAGAAAATACCAAAATCGTGTAAATTTAAATCTACAATTTCATCTAGTGATTTTATATTGTAATTAGATATAGAGTTTTGTAACGATGCTCTTGTTAGTGGAAATCTTAAAGCGTCAGCTATTTTAAGAGAAACGTTCTCTGCTAGTTTAAGAGTTAAAAACAAACTAGACTGAACAATATGTCTAGTAGCTACGTTAGATGCGTTAGCGGCTAACTTCTGTAATCCTACGAGAGTAGATTTATCAGGAGTACTACCATCTCTAGCTTCATTAAGCCCTGTTACATCACGTATCATTTGTAAATAGTATTGATACGTTTGTATTAAGCTTTGTATTTTACCATAACCATTAGAGCTACTAAGCTCTTGTATAGGTACTTTACCATGGTTCATTTCACCATCTTGCGTCAATGATCTACCAACTATAGAACCAGTTTGAAAATACATATTTAACGCCTCAGCTGGATTGTAGTTTGTACCATTACCAAGATCAACTTCAGCTAAACCGTCCATGTCAAGATAAACACCATCTGGAACCATTCTTGATAATACCTGTTGTAGTTTTAAGTGTGTTATTTGTATCATATCAGCAAAACCAATACATTTACTAACAACTGACTCTATTCTACCCTTGTACATTCTAGGCGCACAAATAGCATAATTCATAGCTACTTTAGTCGTGTCAGCGTAAGGTCTTGACATATTTTCTGCCAACTCCCACTTCAAAAGCGTGTCTGTACCTAAAACAACTGCTCCACTATATAGTACTTCTATAGTTCTTGACACTCTTTCAAACATATCACTTTCTGGTGGATTAAATGTATCAGGCTTTTCAATCGCCTTCATTAGTCCTTGATCTGTTTGTTTTATTTTAAAAACTTGATTGTGATAAGTTTTATAATCAAAGTACATAACCTGTACAGTGTTTTCATCGTAATCACCCCATCCAGTTATATATGATTTATTACCTGGCATATTTTGAATACGCTCAAGTTCTTTTTGAGATATATTTGGAAATTCTTTTTTTAACTCTGGAATTGTTATAGCCTTTACTTCTCCTACGTAATATACATCTTCAAAATTAGGATCTTCTGTGTATGAATAAACCATATAAGCAGGGTCAACATAATCAACTTTAATTCCTTCTGATATATTAAAACTAGTTTTAGCAGCAGCAATACCTAGTACAGTTAAATCCATATTAAGTCTGCGTCTAACTAGATCATATTTGTTTTGGGCAAAAACAGTAGATATACTTTCTTCTTCTGCTATTTCTATAGACTGCTTGTAACTTAATTGCATTTTAAGTTCTAGCTCTTCTTTAGATTCTGGAACGCTGCCAGGATCTGATGATTGGTGTAGATTTATACCTAACACCTCATTAACGCTTTGTATGTAGTCTTTAGCTACCATATCTTCATATAGCTTAGCAGCGTAATCAGTTCTTTTCTTTACTGACTGAGGATCTTGAGCATATGCTTTTATGTCATAGCTTTTCTTAGATATACCATTAACTACAATATCTACAAATTTAGATAAAATAGGTACTGGTTTCCAGTCTAAATTAAGATAAGATAAATCACCATTTATAGATAATTCATCTTTATATTTTTGTATTGATTGCTCACCTCGAGCATA
>Ga0209138_1000294_pt1 | contig 50770 bp, 39 predicted proteins | sample SaaInl3SG_22_DNA_FD_184645 | JGI IMG/M metagenome (GOLD analysis project Ga0209138, IMG submission 184645) | Marine microbial communities from expanding oxygen minimum zones in the Saanich Inlet - ESP_153SG_22_DNA (SPAdes) (version 2) | ecosystem: Environmental > Aquatic > Marine > Intertidal...
ACTACAGATTACTATGTTAACAATATATGGAACGGCATAGTTCCTGTTGCAGGAACCGACGAAGCAATCGTTCGTTATGGTTCATTATCACACTTTGATGAAGATTTGTCGAGTGGTTATTTGCCTATCGGTCCTGACCTTGCGACTGGTCGTTCTGGTACACAGTATTTTAGATTCGCATTCAAGAGAAGTGGCACATCAAGTATTCGTATTCGTATGTCTGGTAAGGTTTCTGGATTCTGGATTGCCGCACCGGGGACGCAGATTGACAATACATCAAACCTCAATGGTTGGTTAGATGCATCTGTACAGTATGCAGGTTCTGGTATTCCGGGTGGTGACACTGCTTCTGGTGGTAACGGTTCTGATGGATGTGCGTTCACTGGTGGTGATAGAATCCAAGATGGTGTGTCATACAATAATCAAACTTTTGACTTGACATTCGGTACAGAGTCTACTACAAATGCATATAACAATCAGGTGCTTGTTTCAATCGCACTAAATAGTGATGACTCTATTACCGCATTATCTGTCGAGGAACTATCTTAATGGCAATTTCTGATGGTCAAAAACTTGATTATCTTTGGAAGAAACTTGGATACGGTGTATCTAAGACGGACACCAATGACCAGAAGAAGGCACCGAATGAAGCAATCGCATCACCGCTTCTCATTCGTGGTGACAAGATTTGGAATGAATCGCAGTACATTCCTGCAGTAAAACCTGTTTCTGATACACTGTTTGTTGGTGTATACGATGATGCGAATGCAACATCTGTTGAGTGTGTTGAGGACACAACCTCCACACCAAGAAGATCTTGGAAGACGGAACTCGACAACTGGATTCCTCCTGAGTTTGGTTCAACATATCAGGTAAAGGTATATGTTGCAAACCCCGGAATCTCTACAGCACAGACTTCTGGGACACAGTTATTTGCAACAGGTTCTGGTAACAACGATGAATGGTTTTTTGACTATCAGTCAGGACTATTGCACTTTATTGGTGTGAATCTTCCTTCATCAGTGGTGTCTGGCAAAAGTATATATATTGTAGGTGCGAGATATACAGGTTCATTGGGACCGAATGCGAACACTGTTAGTGGTTCTTTTTCTGCGAACACATTGATTTCGCAAACAGTTATAACAAACGATCTTATTGCGGCAAACACCATATCAGCAACAGAGTTAGTGTTGACCGAAGTGCTCGCAACTGAATACGGTGGTACTGGACTAGAATCATTTGATCAAGATGGTGTAATGGTTGCGAAGTCCTCTAGCAAACTCGGTTTTGTGAAGGGTACTTACGGAAAAATATTTCAAGTTGGTGCGAATGGTCATCCAACATTTGATGACGTAGACGGTGGAAACTATTAATGAGTGACTATACTCAAGACGAAGCAAAAGATGTATTAGATATGTATGTTAAAACTCAAGAGAAACAAATCTCTGAGTTGAATAACCGTTTAATTGTACTAAAAACAAAAAATTCTTATCTAGAAGAACAACTGCGCAAAGAAAAAGCAAAGGGTGCTTCTGATGGGTTTCTTAGAAAAATGGCAATTATCAAAAGACACAATAAAAATCTTACAGAAATTAATGAAGAATTGAAAGATAAAATGGAAGCAATCGAGAAATCAATTGATAAACTTCCTGCACATGTAAAGAGAACTCTAAAGGATTACGAAGTTTCTAAATTTATAAATATAGAAGAGAAAAAACCTGTCCGCCGTGGTGGACAATTGAGATAACTAAGAGGACACCTCAATGGCATCTATAATTAAACTAAAAAGAAGCACCACGCCGGGTGCTATTCCCACCACTGGGTCACTAGAAGCAGGTGAATTGGCAATCAACCTTGCTGATAAAAAACTTTATTCTTCAAACGATGGCACCAATATTATTACCATCTCTGGTGATCAGTATAACCTAAACACAACAGGCAATACCTCATCAGCAACTTTAGAACTTTCAGTTGACAATGATGCACTATCAAATGATTCTGTAACATTCATTGGTCAATCTGGTGTTATCGTTTCTTACTTCTCTGGCAATAATACTATCGGAATCGATGGTGCAGGTGCTAACGCATACTTTGCAGAAGTAACACGAAAGTTAGAAGAAGGTAAAGAGTTCTTCATCACTGGTGCGGTATCAGGTCAAGGCAACGTTGCGTTTGATGGCACATCAAACGTTGTAATCAGTGTTACTCAACAGAACGACTCGGTAACCCTCGGTACTCACACTACTGGTGATTATGTCCAAAGTGTTGCGTCCAAGTCAGGTGGCACAGGTGACATTATTGTTACTGGAACTGGTGAAGGTGCAGATGTTGAAATTGAACTCGATGGTACCATCTCATCAAACACCACTGGTAATGCGGCAACAGCAACTAAACTTGCTACTGCACGTACAATTGCTCTCTCAGGTGATGTTTCGGCAACTGGTGTATCGTTTGACGGTTCTGGTAACATCACTCTCACTACTGCGATTCAGAACGACAGTGTTGACCTCGGTACTCATACTACTGGTGACTATGTTGCAGACATCTCTGGTACTGCAAACGAAATCGAAGTTTCTGGAACTGGTGAAGGTGCATCTGTTACAATCGGATTACCGGATGATGTAACGATTGGCAATAACCTTACAGTCACTAATGATCTCCTTGTTTCTGGTAACACACAGGTTTCTGGTGATGTAATCGTTGACGGTAACCTCACTGTTGAAGGTGCTGTTACTTACATCTCATCAACCACTGTAAACGTTGAAGACTCACAGTTAAAACTTGCGGCAAACAATGTTGCTGATACAACTGATATCGGTGTATATGGTTTGTATAACGATGGTTCAACTGACCGTTATGCGGGTTGGCATCGTGACGCAACTGATGGTGTATTCAAGTACTATGACAACATCACGGTAGAACCGGGTGTAACTGTTGATACATCAGATGCATCGTATCGACTCGCACAGTTGGATGCAATCATCGACGGTGGTACTTTCTAACCAAGACTAAATAGTTTTGGGAATGGGGGGAATATTCCCCCCTTTTAGTATATAACTCCCTACATAGGGATTGATCAGTAGAGAAACCATACATATGGCATCGGTTGTTAAAATCAAACGCACCTCCATATCGGGGCGTTATCCAAATACAAGCATCCTCGATACTGGGGAACTCGCACTAAACCTTGCAGATGGAAAACTCTTTTCGTCTAACGGTTCTGTTGTATTTGAGATTGGTGCTAATACTTCTACTCTTACGGTCAATAACTATTCTTTCCCAACCACAGATGGTACGTCTGGACAACTACTCCGCACAAATGGTGCAGGTCAGTTAGAGTTCGTATCTGTCGCAGGTGCTTCAACACCAACTCTTGAAGAAGTCGTTTTATCTGGTAATACCACAACTCTTTCTGTAACAGTTGGTGGACTGACTGTCAATGGATATTCATTCCCATCTGGTGACGGTACTGCAGGTCAAGTATTACAAACAGACGGTAATGGGCAGTTAGTATTTGGTACTGTCTCTGCAGGTGGTGGTGTCGGTGGTGCTACTCCATTCTCAATGTACTACTATACATCGACAACAGATCAGACAACATTCTCTGGTGTCGATGATGAAGGCAACACTCTAGAATACGACGAAGGACAAGTCAAGGTATTCTACAACGGTGTTCTAATGAGAGATGGTGTTGACTATGTTGCCAACACTGGATCATCAGTTGTATTTACAGAACCAACTGTCGCAGACAAAGATATCATTATTGAATCTTATGGATATGTCGAATCAATTCAGGTCGGTTCCAACTATGTACTTGCCGCAACCGAAGCATTAACTTCTGGAACCTCACAAATTGTTCTCGATTCATTTGATGAGAACACACATAAGTCTGCGCAGTATCTTGTCGAAGCAAGTGATACGACTGGTGTGCACATGACTACTGTCAATTTAATTCATCATGCAAATACAGTGTATCTCACAGAGTATGGAACTGTACAAAGTGGTAACTCAATGATTTCTTTGGATGCAGATATTGCGAGTGGCAATATTCGATTGCTTTGTACACCATCTGCATCTGGTATCACTATCAATGTTAAACGATCAAGTTTTAGGTAATCGGCATGGCAAAATCTAGTGCAAGACATCTCGCAGATATTCAAGACTTCTTCTATGGAGGTGGGGAAACCCCTGCAATGGAAAAAATATATTACACTTCAAGTACGACTAGTCAACAGACCATAACTAGTATAAATAAAACGACAGCAAATACTTTTGTGTTTAAGGTGGATGCAAAGAGTGGAGTGGACAGTCACCTCACACTGCTCAATGTTCTTGTGAACGGAAATACGGTCACGATGACAGAATATGGTACAATTACAAGCAATACAGATCTAGCATCGTATGATGTTAGTGTCTCCGATAATGCGATTAACTTGAGATCAACTCCTGTCAATGCGGCAACAGAATATAGTATAATAAAGGTTACACTATAATGGCAAATATAACACTTCCAAGCAATCCTGTCAATGGTCAAAAGGTCACCATCGGCACACGTCTGTTTGAATACAATTCAACAACAGGAAGGTGGTCATCAAGAGTTTTTCAAGTCCTCGGTGACACTTCAATTGAAGTCACGAACGAAGCACCAACCATCACTGCGTCTCTGAGTGAGATTGCACTAGACACTTCAGGTGCCAATGTATCATTCACATATACAGTGAGTGATGTCGATAGTTCTGTATTGAAAGTATCACACAGTGTCTCTGGTATTGCAAACAGTGACCTTGCAACAGTCACTCATCATCGTGCGAATAACACGGTGACCATTACCGCAGGAACAGAAAATTTTTCTGGTGGACAGATTACATTGACTGTCACTGATGGTCGCAACAATGCGACGGATACAGTAGATGTCAATTCGGCATATCCTTGGACATTTGATATTGACAATTTGACTTACGATAGCATTTCTGGGAACAGAAATTTGTTTGTTGCTGCTGGTGCGGGCAATATTGTTGATATAGAATTTAAAACTGATGGAACTAAACTTTTTATATTTGATGATGATCACAACATATACCAATTCAGTTTATCAACACCTTGGGATATATCAACTCTTTCATATGACAGTATAAGTTGGAAAGGCACATCGGTGACTAATCCGTATGGATTCACTTTCAAACCGGATGGAACTGAAATATATGTGGCAGATTACCAACTTCATTATATTTATCATTATTCTCTATCTACTGCATGGGATTTATCAAGTGTTTCTGGAAGTTTTACATCAAGATTTAGAGATCTAAACGAGGCTCAATACCCAACCGATGTAGCATTTAAAACAGATGGAACAAAAATGTATGTTAAAGCCGATAATTTTGACGATACGATTTTTCAATACACTTTGTCTACCCCTTGGAATGTTGGTTCCGCAACTTATGATTCTAAGAGTTTATATGTTGAACCTGAAGACGCCAGTTCCGCATACTTCCAATTTGACGAACAAGGGACAAAAATTTATGTTTCTGGAATTAGTAATGATTCAATTAATCAATATAATTTATCGACACCTTGGGATATTTCTACTGCAACATACTCCAACAAAACATTTTATCCTAACACGCAAGATGGCATTCCTCAAGGGTTTGCTATAAAATCAGATGGAACCAAGTTTTATCTGGTCGGCGGATCAAACGATATAATATTCCAATACTCAACGGGATTATAATAATGGCAAACTTAACATTCCCAAGTAATCCAACAAACGGTCAAAAGTTTACCTCTAACGGTAAAGTATTTGCATACGACTCAACCACACAGAGATGGTCAGTGACTCGTGTGCAGTTGTTGGGTTCGTTGCCAGATGATGTGACGATTGAAACACCGGACCTGACACTTGATAATACTGCAATTTCGTTTTCAGCAACAGGAACAACAGTATACGTTCACTATACAGTTAGTAATGATGTATCAGTTTCGATTGCGAACAATGGTCTTGCGAACACCGACTATGCAGTTGCAACTTTATCAAGGTCAAACAACACAATTACAATTACATCAGGGACATTAGATTTTTCTTCTGCAAACGTGGTTGTGACTGCGACTAACAACAGAACAAGCAATACTGCGTCTATTAATTTGAGTCAAGCAATTGTAATTGATTATACAACTCTTTCATACGGAAGTGAAGAAGTAGGATTTAGTTTTGGTGCAATTTCTCCAAGTGGTACATATTATGCCGCTTATCTCGGTACTGCCGACGGTGGTAGTGTTAAAATTTTTAGTGATGCCAATGATTCTATAATAACTCTCGGTGGTGATGTTGGAGGTGATACGGCCCGAAGATTTGGTTCTGGAGGTATAAAATTTATTACTGATAATCAGGTTGTGATTGATGCCAGAAACAGTTTCAATGCGTGGGCAGGTGGAACATCAAACTACGGGCACTATATCTTTAAAACAACTGACAACTGGGCAACTGCGATTCAAACATTTAAAAGTTTATCTAATGCAAACACACCGTCAGGATCAGGTGGTCGTTACGGATTCACAGGAGGACATTACTCTAGTAACGGTTCTTTTGCAGTACTAGGAAATAGATTATACAATACAACAACCACAACGCAATCTCCTACTTCTGGTGCAATTTTGTACTGGAAATCTACAAATGGTGGGGAAACATTTGCAAATACTCCTCATCAAATCATCGAAAATAAAACCAGAACTGGAGTTGTTTATGATCCTGATCGTGAACAGTTTATTGTCGGTAATAGTCTAGCATCTTCAGGTCAAGGTCGAGCATATGTCTATAAGTATAATGACGGTGCCGACATCTATCAAAATAAAGCAACGTTATCTAAGAGTGACACTGGTACCAACACTGGTTATGGAGATTATGTATTTTTAAGAAAAAATACCGCTATAGTAGGTGCTCGGAACCACTCTAGCGGACGTGGCAGAGTGTACATATACGAAAGAGACGATGCAGATTCAGCATTTTCTCAAACTGCATACCTGCAAGGACCGCACACGGATTCATACTTTGGTCAAGCATTGTGGATATCAAACGATGGTGATACTATTGCAGTTGCCGCTCCAGACTGGAACGTTGGTAGTGGTACTTATCCGGACAACCAAGGAAAAGTATTTTTTTATGTTAGGGACACCTCTACAGGAAATTTCCCAACCACTGCAACATTTGAGATCGCTGGAAGATATACAGTTCCATCTTACACTGGAGCAGGAACGAATCCTCGATTTGGTTCTAGAATTGTCGAAGATCCAAGTAGTGCAAACAAACTATGGATTTCATATGGCAGTAAAGGAATGATATTGTATGAAGTATAATGTTTATTCAACAGGACTATAATCAATGGCAAACTTAACATTTCCAAGTAATCCAACAAACGGACAGAAAGTCACAGTCAATGATAAGGTGTTCGTTTATAATTCTACGACTAGTCGGTGGACTGCAACTCGTCTTCAGGTTCTTGGTAATCTGACTGGTGACTTTACGATTCCTACTCCAGTGGTCACGTTGTCTGCGAACGGTCAAACTCTAAATTCTTTGTCTAATAATTATATCACATATTCTGTTGATCAAGATGCAAAAATCACCATAGAAAATCAAACAACAAATGCGACTGCAGTCTTATATCTTTCGAATAATACAATTAAAATTGATCCATCTCTAAACGAATTGACAAATGGTGTAATTAAAATTAACGCATCGAACGGACGAACTATCGGCACCGCAAACTATGTGTTTAGTATCGACAACCAAGCACCCTTTATCTCACTCGCAAACTCATTCTACGATGTTCCTACAGGTACTGCTGCGTTTGATGTCGTTGTTACTGGTACAGATCCAGAGAATCAACCACTTACATATTCTGCATCTGTGACCGGAGGTTATGCGAACGCTATTACTTCAATAACTCAATCTGCAAATGTATTCACTGTCACTGTTGCAAGTGATAATGCAAATGTAGGCAATGCAATTGTTACATTTACTGTAGATGATGGTGTAGAAACTAAATCTGCAAATGTTAACTTCTATGTCTCTTCAGCTGTAATAGACTGGACTACAGTTACTGGCCAGCAGACTTTGACTGGAGTTTTAAACGATGGATTATTCGGAACCTCTGTCGCAATAGATGGTGACACTGCAGTAGTTGGAGCATCGGAAGAAAGAGCCGCATACATTTATACTAGATCTGGATCAACTTGGACACAACAACAGAAGATTACTAACAGCACCAGTGGTTCTCAGTTCGGTAGTCAGGTTGCAATAGATGGAGACACTCTTGTAATTGCGGCAAGGGGTGCGGCAACAGTTTTTGTATATACGAGATCAGGAAACACTTGGTCTCTACAACAATCATTTCAAGGATCGGATAGTGGATCTGGTACTTTTGGACAATCTATTGATATAGATGGAGATACCATTGCTGTGGGCGCATATTTCTTTAATGGGGGAGGATATAGTATAAGTGGTGCCGCATATATCTTCACTAGATCAGGTTCTACTTGGACACAACAACAAAGACTCCTAGCACCATCACCACAAAATAATGGATATTTTGGAACTACAATTGCACTATCCGGAGATTCGGTCATTGTTGGTGAATTTGGAGATAATTCATTACAAGGTGCTGCGCATATATTTACACGATCAGGTTCTACTTGGAGTCACCAACAAGAAATTACTGCTAGTGGAGGAACCAATCCCGGCAATCGCAGATTCAGTATAAATTTAGATATTGATGGAGATACTGCAGTTGTTGGTGCTTATTATGAAAATTTTGGGTTTTCCCCAGTAAATACGGAAGCGGGTGCGGTGTACATCTTCACTAGATCAGGTTCTACTTGGACACAACAACAAAGAATTGGTTATGAGAGTATTGAATCTAATAAAAGTTTTGCTTATTTTGGTCAGTCAATTTCATTAGAAGGTGAAGTTGTTGCAATAGGATCTCCGTTTAGAAGTACTGAACCCTCTCCTCAATATGGAGGAGTACACATTTATAAAAAGGGAAGTGGATCCACTTGGACAAAACAGTCTTCCATTTCGACACTTAGTAGTGGAAATGATCAAACATCTGGACAATTTGGTATATCTGTCGGTTTATCTGGTGACACAGTTATTGTAGGGGCGCGAAACGAAGTCGCAGTTACTGATAAAGGTCGAACACACATTTATACTGGAGCAAGTTCATAGGATACATAATGGCAAACTCTAACTTCCCTTCTTGTATAAATAGAAGAAACAATCAGACCATTAACGGATAGTAGGGAAGTTAGATGGCAACTACGAAGCAGTTTCGTGTCAAGCACGGTCTTGATGCGTCCAATAATCTCATATCGCATGTCGCAACACCACAAAGTGCAACTGACGCTGCAAACCGTCAATTTGTAATTGATCAAGTCGAATCTGGTGTTAGTGGTGTTGCAAATACTTCTACATCTTCTGTCACTTGGACGAAAGCAAATAACACTCTTGAATTTACTCGTGATAATGCGTCAACTTTTGATGTTGTCCTCACCGATGTTGGTGAAGTATCTAATGCATACCTTACATCGACATTCACTACTAATACCGACTTCCAATCATTCGTCGCAAACACCAATGCGTACATTGCAACTGTCGAAGGGGATTTAAACACCCAAGAAGCAAAGCAAGCAAGTGATCTTGCAAACACCAATGCGTACATTGCAACTAAAACTGACGACACCACTGTACTAGCAACCAATACAGCACTCAGAACACTCATTGATGATCGTATTCAAGTTGCTAATGCAACGTTACTGATTGATGATCGTATGCAAGTCGCAAACGTCATCTCGTATGTAGATACGGAAATTGCATCTCTTATCGACTCATCACCAACAACACTCGACACACTCAACGAACTTGCCTCTGCCCTTGGTGATGACGAAAATTTTGCAACGACAGTTACAACAAATCTTGGACAGAAACTTGGTGCGACTGCTACAGTCACATTAACAGGTGATGTCACTGGTTCAGGTTCATTTAGTTCAAACGCAGTATCGATTGCATTGACCGATACTAACCTTGCGAATACTAATGCATACATTGCGTCTGTGTCTGATGCACAATCACAGTATCTACAAGTTGCAAACGTCGCATCAAATACGTCAACATCAACCGCAACATTTACTTCTGGCAACAGTACAATCACGTTCGCACGTGACGATAGTAGCACATACGATGTGAATTTGTCAACGTTTGCTATGGCAAATACTAGCACATCAACTGCGGTATATACTGTTGCGAACGCAACACTCACATTTACACGTGATGATTCTAGCACTTTCGATGTTGTCATTGATTCTGCGTCAGTCGAAGTTTCGAATACTGCACCTTCTGGAGCAAACGAAGGTGACATGTGGTGGGACAATGCTTCAGGTGAGTTGTACATTTATTACTCAAATAACTGGATTGAAGCAGTAGCACAAGACGTAACACCATACGCAAATAACGGAACATTCAGTTCGTCTAACAATACGATCACATTTGTGCGTACAGATGGTTCACAGTTTGACGTAGTTCTCACGGGTGTAGGTGAAGTCACTAACACTTATGTGACAAGTACATTTACTACCAACACTGATTTTCAGTCATTTGTTGCAAACACCAATGCATACATTGCAACTAAGACCGATGATACTACAGTCCTTGCGACTAACACAGCACTGCGTACATTGATCGACGACAGAATGCAGGTTGCTAATGTGCAGTCGTATGTTGCAACAGAAATTGCGGCATTGGTCAACTCTGCACCGACGACTCTGGACACACTTGATGAACTGGCATCAGCACTTGGTGACGATGCGAACTTTAGTACCACTGTTTTGACACTCATCGGCACTAAAGCATCTAACTCCGCATTGACCAGTACCTATGTCACAAATACGGTATTTCAAAGTGCGTTAGCAAACACCAACAGTTATATCGCAACCAAGACAGACGACTCAACGGTTCTTGCTACCAATACTGCACTAAGAACTTTAATCTCAGACAGAGTTCAAGTTGCTAATCTGAATACAACACTCGCAGACTATTGGCCGTCAGCAAACGTAATTAACTACACTGCAAAGTATCTAGAGGTTGCAAATGTTGAAAGTTCTAGTATCTCTGTGTCAAACACCGCACCTTCAGGTGCAGAGGAGGGCAACCTCTGGTGGGACAACTCAACTGGTGAACTTTATGTTTACTATTCAAACAACTGGGTTGAAGCAGTAGCACAGGATGTTACACCTTATGCGAACAACGGCACCTTCTCATCGTCGAATAATACAATTACATTTGTTCGTACAGATGGTAGTCAGTTTGATGTGGTATTAACAGGTGTTGGTGAAGTCACTAATGCTTATGTTACAAGCACTTTCACAACAAACACAGTATTCCAGAGTGCTCTTGCTAACACTAACTTAGCAATCTCTGATAGGATGCAAGTCGCAAACGTTCAATCATACGTCGCGACTGAAATTGCCGCACTTGTTAATTCAGCACCAACTACACTAGATACATTAGATGAACTTGCGAATGCTTTAGGTGATGATGCAAACTTTAGTACTACTGTTCTTACTTTGATTGGTACTAAGGCATCCAACTCTGCGTTGACTAGTTCCTATGTCACAAACACTGTATTCCAATCAGCACTTGCAAACACAAATGCATACATTTCAAGTGTATCAGATGCTCAGAGTCAATATTTACAAGTTGCCAATACAACAGCACTTGTCGCACCTTACCTTGAGGTTGCTAACTCTGTTGACTTCTTGGTACAATCTGATGTAGATCAGTATCTGCAGGTTGCTAACGTAGTTGCAACTGACCTGACTTCTTATTGGCCTAGTGCAAATGTAATTAACTACACTGCAAAATATCTAGAAGTTGCAAATGTCGAAAGTTCTAGCATCTCTGTATCTAATACTGCTCCTGTCGGTGCCGAAGAAGGAAACCTCTGGTGGGATAATTCTACAGGTGAACTTTATGTTTACTACTCAAATAATTGGGTTGAAGCAGTTGCACAAGACGTAACACCTTATACTAATAATGCATCGTACACATCTGGCAACAATACTATCACGTTTGTAAGAACTGATGGATCACAGTTTGATGTTGCACTCGACTTATCGAGTTTTGGTGGTGGTGATGTCACGAACACATATCTGACTTCAACATTTACTGCTAATTCAGACTTCCAGTCTTATGTAGCAAACACTAATGCGAGATTCCCATTATACCTTGAAGTCGCAAACAGCACAAACTTCTTGGTACAAGCAGATGTTAATCAATATCTTCAGGTTGCTAACGTATCTGGTTATGGATTCGCAACAGAAACATATGTTGACAATCAAGTTGCCGCATTGGTCAATGCCGCACCAACAACATTAAATACTCTTGATGAACTTGCCGCTGCTCTCGGTGATGATGCTAACTTTGCGACTAGTGTCACAACAACACTTGGTACGAAGGCATCAAATACCTATGTAAATACACTGCTTGCAAACACAAACTCATATATTGCATCAGTTTCTGACGCACAAAGTCAGTATCTTCAAGTTGCTAACAGCACTGGATTCTTAGTTCAGTCTGACGTAGATCAGTACCTACAAGTTGCTAACTCTACAAACTTCCTAGTTCAGTCTGATGTTGACCAGTACTTACAAGTTGCAAACATCGCAGGTTACATTCCTGCGAATACATCAACTGCCTCTGCATCTCTGACAGGTAATACAGTTACCTTTACTCGTGCGGATACTACAACCTTTGACTTAGATCTTTCTACTCTATCAACTGGAGGTGGGGCATCACTTGAAGTTGGTAACACTGCACCTGTCTCACCAACAGAAGGTGACCTCTGGTACGATACTGACACTGGTATTATCAACGTCTATGTAGGATCTGCGTGGGCAGAATCGACTGTTAGTTTCCCTGATTCATTGGTTGCATTCTCAAATACTGCTCCATCTGCATTGACAGGTAAGTTGTGGTATGATACAGATACTGCAAGACTTTTTGCATACGATGGCAATGCTTGGGTACAAGTTGCAGAACCATTTGGTTCAGGTGGTGGAACTGGAGGCATCACACCGGGGTCAAATGCAGTATTAAACTTTGTTGATGCAAATACTGTCAACACTGGTGTATTGTCTGCAGATGACATCACAGTATCTTCCAACATTTCATTTAGTGACAACGCAACATTGTCATGGAACCCTGATGAAGGAACTTTAGATTTAGCATACGACGGTGTAGCATTACAAATTGGTCAAGAGCAACATTTCTACGGAAAGGCAACAGAAAACATCAATGACGGTGAGGTTGTCATGTTCGCAGGTGTTCAAGGTGGACACGTATTGTTTGCAAAGGCAGATCAGAACTCTGTTGGATTTATTCCAGAATATGTGCTAGGTGTTGCAACACAAAACTTACTCAACAATGAGTTTGGATATGTCACAGCATTCGGTAAAGTGCGAGGAATTGATACTCGTAATTACGGAGAAGGAGCAACTCTCTACTTATCCGGAACTACCGCCGGAGCATTGAGCAATACTTCTCCAGTGTATCCTTCACATTCTATATTGATCGCTTCATCATTAAACTCAACTCCCAATGGAACAATTCTTGTTCGAATAAGTCATAGAGATGATCTGGATGAACTGCATAACGTCGACCCGTCAGGAAAAGCAAATAATGATGTTCTTTTCTGGAATGCCTCTACCAATAAATGGCAAGCATCTAATGCATATGCGACAAAGACATATGTAGACACCTCTGTTGCGGCATTGGTTAACAGTGCTCCTGAAACACTGAATACATTAGTTGAATTGTCAAATGCACTTGGAAACGATGAGAACTACGCAACGACTACTGCGACTTTGATTGGTTCTAAAGCAAGTAATACTTATGTTAATACACTGCTTGCCAATACTAATGATTACATTGCGAGTGTCTCTAGTGCTCAAAGTCAATACCTGCAAGTTGCAAATAGCACAAACTTCTTGGTACAAGCAGATGTAGATCAGTATCTACAGGTTGCTAATAGTTCATCGTTCTTGGTACAAGCAGATGTTGATCAATATCTTCAGGTTGCAAATAGCACAAACTTCTTGGTTCAGTCTGATGTAGATCAGTATCTACAGGTTGCTAATAGTTCATCGTTCTTGGTACAAGCAGATGTTGATCAATATCTTCAGGTTGCTAATGTTTCAGGATACATTCCTGCAAACACAAGTACAACTAGTGCATCACTAACTGGCAACACTGCAACGTTCACACGTGCTGATAGTTCTACGTTTACTTTAGATCTGTCTGGGATCGCATCCGCAGGTGGTGGAGGTGGTGCTTCTGTCACAGTTGCGAATACTGCACCTGTGTCACCAACAGAAGGTGATCTGTACTTTGACAATGAACTTGCAACGATGTTTATCTATTATGACAGTTCATGGGTAGAAGTACAACCAACCATTGATCCAGTCAATCCATTGACGTATGGTCTTAGTACATTCACTGCAAACGGAACTGCAACAGACTTTACACATACGTCAGATACAGTAAGTGCAGATGCAATGCTTGTGACTGTTGATGGTATTATTCAAAGACCAACAACAGATTACACAGTATCAAATAAGACAGTAACATTTGGAACAGCACCTTCTGATACTAGTATTGTCGCAGTTCGTGTTACGACAGGTGCATTTACTGGTGTTAGTAACGCAACGTTCCAATCGGCACTGGCAAATACAAATGCATACATTGCTTCTGTCGCACCATCTTATTTTGAAGTCACATCAAACACGACAATGAGTGCAGGAACTAAATACATAGTAGGAATAAGAACCGCAAACGTTGTATTGACATTCCCGACTTCAGCATCACTTGGTGACGAGATTACAATTATAGATGGTACTGGACAAGCAAACACTTTTGGAATTGAATTGAATAGAAACGGTCATAGAATTCAAGGTGGTTTAGCAAATGTCGTCATTGATACATCACGTGCCGCAGGTGGTTACGTGTACTATAATGCTAACAACGGATGGATATTAACAGAGGTCTAATATGGCAAGTAGAAGACGTTGGGCGGCACTAAGATACGCAAGACTCATCGCAGAAGTAAAAAGGGACACTGAGGTTGCGTCAGCAGTTGAAATTGGTGCTTCAGTAGAGGTATCACGGATTGCTAATGATAATATCGTCACAACATCAAATAGTTATGTAACTTCAACCTTTACAAGTAATGCGACGTTTCAATCTTTTGTTGCAAATACTAATCCAAGGTTTGACTCATATCTTGAGGTTGCAAACTCGACTAATTTCTTAGTTCAGACAGATGTTGATAAATATCTTGAGGTTGCAAATGCAACGAGCGTATCATCGATTACAGAATTGACTGATGTTGATCTTAGTGGTGCAACAGACGGACAAGTATTAACATTTAATTCAAGTAATGGTACTATTACTGCGACAACCGTCTCTGGTGGTGGTGGAGGTGGTGGTGTCACCACAGGCAAAGCAATCGCAATGGCAATCGTATTCGGATAAGAGAGTAGACAAATGGCAAATCCAAACATAGTAAACGTAAGCACAATCAGTGGAAAAACAAATGCAGTCGTTGCAAATGTCGCACTGACTACGGCATGCGCAAATCCAGTTTCTTCCGGAAAAATTTTCAAAGTCAATGCAATTTCTTTAGCAAACAAAACGACTTCAACGACGGAAGTAACTTTACAGTTTCAAGACTATTCTCAATCAAACGCAACTTTTAATATTGCAAAAACGATCGATGTGCCATCAGAATCTACTATTTTTGCTATAGATAAAAATACTGCTATCTACTTAGAAGAGGGTGATGCTATTGTCTGTAGTGCTGTTTCCGGTTCTTCAATTGATGTTATTGTAAGTTTTGAGGAAATCTCTTAATGGCAAGACAACTCGGAAAGTTTATTGGTACCCAACAAGTATCTGCTAACAACTCATCATTCAGTGGGATTATTAATAACTTAGATACACTTGCTCGTCTGAAAAAAGATTTTAGTATACCTTCTGCCAATCCGGGTATTGTTGATAAGTTTTTGATCGCAGAAGGACAACTTGAAGAAATATTTGATCGTTCTCGTTTTATGGCAAATTATGGGTATGGTGCTAACGACATTATTTTTAGTGACGATGGAACTAGAGTATATTTTCTAGACGATACTGATGTTATCACGCAATATCGATGCAACATTGCCGGAAGTGTCGAAAGACTTGTTTGTACAGGACAGTTTGATTTAGCAGATCCAGATCACCCTAATTGGTTTATGGGTGACGCAGGATACGCAGAAACAGCACCACGGTCAATCGCATTCGGTAATAATGGTTATAAATTCTATCTCGTCGGTGATGTTAATCCAGACTACATCAATGAATTCGATCTAACAACTCCTTGGGATTTGAATACTGCAACTTGGGTTAGAAAGTTCGATTGGGGTGCTTATCAATCGATTCAGTTTAATTCTGATGGCACAAAGGTTTACACATCGTCTCCCAGTGCCGCTAATATTATTCTTCAGTGGAGTCTTTCAACTGCTTGGGATGTTTCAACAATAACATTAGACAGTGGTGTTAATCTCAATAGTTTCTATGATGGAGTTGTGTCAGATCATCAATTCAAACCAGATGGCACCAAATTATATGTCAGTCATTATGACTACACTTTTATTGATGAAATTGATCTGACAACTGCATGGGATTTATCAACTGCAGTTTTCAATCAAAGATTATCTCTCGTCGGTACAGATGGTTTGATGAACTACCATAAATTTGCACTCAATCCAGATGGCGATAAACTAATTATTTCAACCTCATCGCAAGTGCAACAATTCGACTTAGAAACACCTTGGGATATTTCTACAGCAAATCTGTTACACAAAAAAGATAGAATTGTTATGGAAACCCTTGCACGTCAAAATGGATATATCAGTCGTGATGGGCATCATGCATATACAGTTCATATTACTGGTGATGATACTTATAAATCTACAGTATTTCAATGGTATATAGATAATGCATGGGAAACACAATATATGTCTCTCACAGGCAAATATCTAGACATTACAGATTTACAAGATGACATTGATTATATTTCTTTCGTCTGGTTCAAAGATGATGGAACAAAAATGTGGATTGGTTCTTATTTAAATGATCAGATATGGGCATTCGACATTGCAACTCCATTTGACATTTCAACTGCAACATATGCAAACGAGACATTTTATGTAGGATCTCAAGAAACTGGTCCTCGTCATATGTTCATTGGTGACAGTGGTTCTAAACTGTACGTTATTGGAACGACTGGTGATGACATCACAGAATACTCATTAAGCACTGCATATGATATTTCAACTGCAACTCACGTGACTCAAGTGACTGTTGCAAGTACTGCAACTATGGGAATCACATTCGATAACACTGGTGCTTATGTTTATCTTGTGGATTACACTCCTGATTTAATCTACAGGTACACATTAACAACTGCTTGGGATCTTTCTACATTAGATACTGGTACAGTACAAACGGTCACTGCTAGATATCAAGTCGGAACATCTTCTTATCTAGATGAAAGAACACCGTATGGTTTACAATTATCGTCCGATGGAACAAGAATGGTTGTTATCGGTGATTATAGAGATAACTTTGTAAGTTATACTCTTTCCCCTGCGTGGGATTTATCAACTGCATCAATGGATATTGTTGATCAGACTGGAACATTTACAACGAATACACAGAATCCTTACCGATATACAACTGCGATTGATGCGAATCAAGACTTCACAACATTTTATGTTGCTGATACAATTAAAGAGAGTATATTCCAATATAATCTAAGTTCTAATACATCGATGATGAATGTATCGAATGTTTATCATTTCTCTGTTCTGTCAGAAACTAATGATCCAATTGGTCTACAATTAAAACCAGATGGAACTGAAATGTATGTGATGCACAATGGTGGAAATATATTCACATATACACTATCAACTCCATGGGACATTCGAACTGCTACAGTTAATGCATCCAAACAGAGTTCATCTCTTGGTTCTAGTGGATTTAGAATTGTTAACAATGGAACTCAATTGATTGCAACAGACGATAGTCCAGATGAGGTGCAGTCATACACATTATCGACTGCATGGGATTTGAGTACTGCAGTTATCGACACTAATAACCAATTAGCACTGCACAATCAAAATCGCAGAGGTCCGTTTATGAGCACTGATGGAACCAAATTGTATTTCCATCAATTTAATGATAATTGGATGATACAATATGACCTCGCAACTGCTTGGGATCTCTCTTCTGCAAACACATCTTATGTGAAATATTATGTTCCTGACGAATGGCACGGAACACTTGGCGTCGGTTCTATTTTTAATCAGTCTGGCAACACAATGTATCATTTACTTTCAACGAGTGGACAGAATTGGTTCAGTCGTGGAGCAGACTCTATTATTAGAAGAGAGTTGAGTACTCCTTGGGAATTGAATACGGTTCAACATCCATATTATGACGTTGTAGATAGTGGTGATTATTTCTGGCAATATGTGAAACATCCTGAAAATGATGATCAATATTTTATTCTGAGTAATGATGGAGACTTGAGACACATCGATCAAGAGAATAGATATCAAATTGCTGTTGTAAATTTCAAAGCACTTGGTCGTGTAATTAATGCACATGGTTTTAATTTTAAATCAGATGGAACGGGTCTATACATTGTCGACAGTAATAAATGTTCTATTGATTATTATACACTAAGCACTGCATGGGATATCACAACTCATGATTATCAATACAGTGTTACAGATATATTTGCTCAAACTTTTGGTACAGATGTACTTTATGATTTGAGATTCAAACCAGATGGTACACAATTATATTTGTTAAACAATACAGAAGATAGAATCTATCAGTTTGAGATGACAACTCCTTGGGATATTCGAACAATGGTATATAACTCCCAATTTGCTGTCACAACAGGGGAGAGTGTTCCTCAAAGTTTCGATCTAGATTCATCAGGACGATATTTGTTGTATGGTGGAACTTCAGATCAAGTGCGAATGGCAATTCTTTCTACTGCATGGGACATCTCTACCGCAGACACTGCAAATCATATTGCATCTGGTTTACTTCCGGGTGGTGATACTCATCTATGTTCTTGGATAGATAGCACACATTTTATTAAGGCAAACAGGTATAATTTTTATAAGTACAAAACCAAGTTTCCATATGATGTGTCATCAATTGCAACTTCTACGGGTGCAAATAGTTTTAACACTTATGATTTTAATATATCTATATCTCAGAATGCGAACTATGATACAGAGTTTTTCCAAGCATCTACGGACGAGCAGTATTTTGTATACGGCACTGGTACGAACCATGCAGAACGGATGCAGAACACGACTGCGGGGGACTATTCAACATTAACTTATTTGACGCATGGCACGGCAGGAGCAACTGGCACGTCGAATCAGAGTTGGTTCGCAAATTTTGGATACACTGGTACATATTCTAGTCAATGGTATTGGGCAAAAAATTTATGGACGCATGAAAATTTTGATTCGACACTATCCCAAGCATTTGTCATTTTCCAACATGGTGCTTCACAAGCTGTGCCAGACAGAACGGTTCCATATGGTTCTTGGGTATTTGGTAAGGTAAATACTACTACTAATGGAATCCAAAGAACACAGTTAACACAATTAAGAAATATCACATCCGGTGTTAATACAGGTGTCAGTAACATTGGAGGACACTCATGGAAAAGAGACGGAACTGAAGTATACTTTAGTGCAAATGATGGTAAAATTTATGCGGTGAGAGTCAGTACACCTTGGACTATTGGCGCAATGGAAGGATATACTGGATACTATTGGACACCAAATAGTAACTTCCAAAGAAATTTATCTTTCTGCGATATTAAAACAGAAGCATATGCAGTATGGGATTCAGGCAACACCACAATTCGTGCATTTGATTTTAGTGATGATGGTATGGAATGCATTATTCTTTTTGATAATGACTCTAAGAATGCTCATGTGTATAAATTAAATTCACCTTGGGATATCACCACATTAACGGATACTGGGTATAGAATACAGGCAGACAATGATCTTGCAAATAGTGTATGCTATCGAGGAAATAGAATTTGGTTGGTAGATAAAGACGGAAAACAATTTAATCATCCTGTTAAAAAATATGAATGGGGAAATTCTTTGGCACAAATCGTTAACCCATTGGTGATCACGCAAACTGCTAATACAAGTTATCAGTTTGTATTAGACGATGGGTTAGATACGTTTGTTATTACATTTGCAGTCGACGAAACCACACTAACTCTAGGTGAATCTGCCGAATTGACATTTGTGGAAGATGAAACACAACCTTTAGCAAACAATGGAACAGTATCTATTAATGGATTGGTTGCAACAGTTTCGGCAAATACAACAAACCCTGAAGCGAAAGCTTTCGCAGGAACTTTCTATCTAACAGAACAACCAATGAATAGAGAATTTAATGCAGGAACTGCCACATTTCAATTAGGTACAAAAGGCAAACAGTATGCGGGTTCATATGTTCTAAATACAGGTGGAACATTAGTAACTTATAATGTTTCTTCAGGTGCAAGTATTGATGCACAAATAGACGCATTGTCGAATGGGGACGCATTAGTTCTCGCACCTGGAACTTATACCATGACTGGTGGGACAGACGCATTTAGAAGTAAAAACATTTGTATTGCGGGTGACACACAAGACCCAAATGATGTAATCATTGAACATAATCATGACCTTCCATCTGGGGTAAGGGATCATCCTATATTCAATATCGTAAGTACAGATTTATCTCAACAGATGGCATTCTTGAGGTATAAGAGAATTCAGACAAGTAGCACAAATTATATTAGCGCAGTAGTTAAAGGGTTTGGGGATGTCAAAGGTAAAATGGTCAACTGCTTACTCGATTTTAATAACAGCAATATATCTTGGATTTATGATAACAATAATGATCCGCAAGTTGATGTAAGATTTATTCGATGCACATTTTATAATTATGCAACTTGGAGTGGAAGATATAGTGGACGTACTGATGTGGTAAAAGCAACAGATTGTGTCTTTGATGCAGGTTTCAACACTGGTGATGTGGTAGAAACTAACTATGCTACAAGTGTTACTGTTAACGGATCAACAGGAGCATATGATACTACAACTCATTCTGATAAAGGTCACCTATATATACCGGGAAACTTCAAAGATGATTCTGCATTGACATAAGGCAAAAAATATATTATGAAAAAATTGAAATGGAGATGGATGAAAACGTGGACTGATGAATTCGAATTTGATATCGAAGACTATATCAGTCCATGTGTTCCTGCAACAAGTAATTGGTGGAAAGGACTGCCAAGGTTTTTAACTTCTGCAACTAAAAACATAAAAGACTTTGTAAACGAACGTCATAGAAAATATTTGTATGACGCACAAGACAGAGAACCATTCAATGTCAAGACATTTAATAATGGTTTAGAAAAAACTGCTAAAGAATGTCCGGGAATATTGTCTGTATTTAAGACATCATATTTAATTAAATGCCCTAGTGATATGATGATAACAATATCTAAAAGTATGGATATTGTCGTTGATGTTCCCGCGGGATCAAATTTTAAAGTACAATCGCACCACTTTGCGCAGATTGCATCTCAAAGTAATTTATTTGAAGGCAGAATAAACATTAAGTTTGTTTTACCTGTTATGCTGTGTTCTGATTCGAAAATTCCTTGGGTATTCTTCAATCCAACTTATCATTCAAATCCTATATGGGATGTAATTCCCGGAGTTATTGACAAAAAATACACGCAAGGCATTGAATTAAATGTAAATACACTTATTGATACTAGAACTTTAGAATGGGACGCATACGGAACATATACTATTAATTTGAAAAAGGGTGATCCTATTGCATATCTTTGGTTACCAGAAAAAACTAAATTTGTTTATGACGATAAACTTAAAGGGGTGAAGAAAGATACATATTGATACTGCATCTTTCTAACATTATAAATAGTTCTAGAAAATAAACACTCTAGGTCTATTAATATGGCAATCCCATTAGCAAATAACAATCCTGCAAACAATCATCCAATATCATTCGATCAAATTGAAGATGAATTTCTTTTTGAAGATGATGGGATTACACAAAGCACCCCAATATCTTTAGGTTCTTTTAGAGGTGAGTTGGGAACGTTCCCGAGTGTTCCTATATCCGTCAGTGCTTTTTCTGGAAAATCTATTGATCCTGAAATAACACCAATAACTTCTGTCGGTGGTCAATTAGTTAATGGTGTCCGAGAGTTCATTTACTTACAACAAGGAACTTTTACGGTACAAAAAATTGGAGAAGTGTACGGAGAAACTGCGAATACTGAATCTATTACTTGGACACAAACCAACAGGAACGTACTTGATTTAGGAATCAATGAATCGACAGGTGCCTCATTAACTTTTGAAGCACCGTTTTCTTTTTCAGATGTGCCCATGACACTCCGTGCTACAGCAGTCGATTGGCAAGGTGATGAATTCTATAGGGAAGTTCCCATCATTATTAAAGAATATAAAAGACCCGGACAACCGCAACCAAAAAACGAAAATGCTGTAGGTCTCAGTAACGACAATCCAAAACTTTGGGATTATAATTATCAGTCGACAGGTGGAATGGATGTTTATGAAAACTTGACAGATTCCACCTATACTAAAAAAATGGAATTTGAAGTTGAATTAACTGACGAATCAGCATTTCATCCATACGGAATTCCATATGATATTAATTGGGTAGTTGAACAAATAACTCCTATTGAATGGATAACAACCGATGATATTTTACTCGAAACCAGAGAAAAAGGCAACGGAAGAAAATATTTACATGTGACATTAACAAAAGCACCTTCTATCGCAGAAAGCAAACTTTATGATCTTTTCGAGATACAGATCAGAGGGACAGTAACGGATCCTTTTCAACCAAATCAAGGTCAGGCATTTAATTTAAAAATAGCAAGACAGAAATTTGAAATTTCTGAAATAGATTGGTTGTCGAAAACATCAAATATTCGCACCTCTGCTTCATCCCTCCCTTCAGATATTAAAGTAGAACTCCCCCCTTTAAATCAAATACAAAAAGGTGATTTGTTATTTTTGGAAGTTGTTGCTGAATATTGTGATGTTACTTATGATGCATCTGGAGTATTAAGTTTACCGGCCGGACAAATTATGCCATTAGCAGGTGAAGTCGTTCCGGAAGGAACACCGACTAAAATAGACTGGGACACTAGATGGGGTAAAGATGATGGGTGGATAATATTAACTCGGACAGATGCCATTAGACTTGGATATGATGTTTCGGAAGATGGTTCCATCGGGACAGTGCCTTTAGAACAACGGACTACATTATCATCCGGTATACGTGCGAAAATTACATCAATGAGGAAAACATATTATAGTAGTCCGACATATTATACAACCAGTGCTTCACCTGTGGGCACTTATCGACAGGCATATGCCAGATACCTGCAGGGTGATAATAAAACCGCACCAAATTACACCGTCAGAGGAAATGCTAACAAAGAACAGTTTAGTAATGTCTATCGAGGGGGTAGCACCAGAAAATTAGTAATGAATGCTTACATGGTTGTTGAAGATCCTTCTGCATTATCACAAACATATAACCTGTTCAGAAACTATTTTGTCAGAGGTGAATCGGTTATTGTTTATCACGCAAGACCAAACAATTTAATAAAAAAAGTACACATAACTTCCTCTAAAGCATATCCTGTTGCGAATGAAATTTATGATGGAAAATCAAAAGTAGTTACGGAAGAATATAATGAAACTTATGGTTTTAAAGTTTGGAAAAAAGATGGTTTAGATAGTAAACTCAATGGAAAAATAGCAAGATATAGTGAAGTGTTTTATAATAGTGTCGATCTTTATTCATCTCCTGAAGCACCAAATTATCCATATCCATTTTATATAAAAACAGGAACTGTCTCAGGTCACAAATATTCTTATAACAACACGGAAGGTGTGGGTGAGGAATATGAAAGACTATTGCCAATGCCAGATGCCAGAATATGGGGTGGGTTAATAGGACTAGCAGATCATCCGGGGTTTGCAGGAAGTGGTGACCGTTATTCTAGACGAACATATTCTTCCAGTTTTTCTAGATATGTTTCGGGTGGTTTAGGATTCTCCAGTTGGTTCAGTGGTGGAACTAATTCTACCAGTTCTTCCGAAACTTTTGATTCTCCTAATGAATCATCAATAATTAAAAATAATACTTATTCGACAGGAAAAGTTATAACAGATTATGGACCTCTTAAAAGTAACTTCAACACATCTGACAGCAATTTTGTTGTTGGATACAAATCTAGAAGACCGAGCCTTGGAATCAGTCATGATTCAGGAACATCTATCAGATCACCAAATAGTCCATATAATGTTAATAATTCATATGGATCTTTTCAAGGCAATGCATTAATTCCGTTTAAAGGTGGTGCGGGAAGTCTATTCATTGCCAATGCACGTATGGGTATTAAAATTGCTGACACGGCTTTATTTTTAAATCCAGTTGGCAATATGGTTGCAACTATTACCAGTGAAACTATCCAGTATCGTGACTCCGTTTCTGGGTTACCGGGAACCGAAAAACAGATTATATATGGAACTGAAATAACTTTGTCTAAGGCATACCTTGCAACAGAACTTCCCAACACAGGGAACAAACAAAACTCTCTTATAATAGCAGGAGGATATTTTGATATGTGTCTTTACGGAAATGATCCCTTATATGAAAACTCGTCTCAAGTTCCTTTTGCTCATAATACTGAGGTTTTTCCTTCTACAGCAGAAAACAGTGACAGTGTGGTGTTTAAGAGTTTTGATTGGGATGCGTAAACAATACTTATAAATATTGGAAACTAACTGAAAGGTTTCCATTATGGCAAATCCAACTACAAGAGACGAACTCAAAAAATATTGTCTACGAAGTCTTGGGCATCCGGTAGTCGAGATTAATATTGACGAAGACCAGATGCAAGACCGTCTTGATGATGCACTTGCTTTCTACCGTGACTACCACTATGACGGTGCTGAAAGAGCATATTTAAAGCATCAGGTGACTGTAGACGATATTGCAAATAGATATCTTCCGATTCCAGAAACTGTCACTTCAATCGTTCGTGTGTTTGATGTGGGTGATTCTAACTCATCTATCAATATGTTTGATGTTCGATATCAGTTTCACCTGAACGATCTCTACGATTACCTCGCAACTTCTATCGTGCCTTTTGATATGGTAATGCAACACATTGCACTTCTCGAAGAAAAGTTCGTAGGGAAGCAACCTATTCGTTTCAATCGTCACACCGACAAACTTTATATTGAAATGGATTGGGATAGAATTAATGTCGGAGAATTTCTTGTAATCGAGTGCTATAAATACCTAGACCCTGACGAATATACTTCAGTTTGGGGGGACTGGTGGCTACGTCGTTATACCACCGCATTGTTCAAGAGGCAGTGGGGAGAGAATATGAAGAAGTTTGAAGGAATGCAACTGCCGGGTGGAGTCCAATTTAATGGACAAAAAATTTGGGAAGAAGCAATCGAAGAGATTCGCAAACTGGAAGATGAAGTCATCAATAACTTCTCATTGCCAGTAACAGACATGATTGGATAACACATGCCAACAACAAACTTATACTTCAGCAACTACTCATTCACAGGTGAGCAGAGACTTATTGAAGATCTAATTATTGAAGCAATCAAGATCTACGGTGTCGAATGCTACTACCTGCCCCGTACACTTGTCAATGATGACGATGTGTGGGGAGAGGATGCGTCATCTAAATTTGAGGTTGCATATCCTCTTGAGATGTACATCAAGAATGTTGAAGGGTTTGAGGGGGAAGGTGACTTCCTATCTAAGTTTGGTCTTGAAATTCGTGACTCGGTTACACTGACTATCTCTCAGAGAAGATTTGGTGAAGAACTCCATCCAGATGACACGACTTCAGAAGCAGGTCGTCCTGTCGAAGGTGATCTTATCTGGTTCCCACTCAATGGAAAGATTTTTGAAGTTAAGCATGTAGAGCACGAAGCAATCTTCTATCAGTTGGGTTCACTGCAGACTTACGACTTACGATGCGAACTGTTCGAATACAGTTCAGAAATTATCGATACTGGTGTAGGTGTCATCGATGACATTGGTGCGAAGTACAGCATCGACGAACTCATTCAGCAGATCCTTTTCGAAACATATACAGATACTGCATTTGCAAATGTAAATATTAATAATGGAACAGTGTTATCTGTAGATATCATCCATCCCGGTGAGAACTTTACTAATGCACCGATTGTAACATTTGAATCTCCTGAAGGTGAACCCGTTCGTGCAACTGGAGAAGCAATATTAGATAATGGAAGAATTATTGGTGCGACAATTATCAACGGTGGGGGTTACTATTCAAATGCTCCAAATGTGACATTTGCAAGACCATTTGCGAATGGAGAATCTGCAATTGCAGTTGCGGGACTCACTCAAGGTACAGTTTCTGACATCAATGTTCTTTCTGGTGGATTTTTCTACCTGAATCCCCCAACGGTAAATATTTCAGAACCAAATGGAATATTCATGATGGGAGGAAGAATTTCTAACACTGAATCTATTATGGGTGATTACAGTCTTTATTATGAAAGTGCCCAAAGATTTAACAGAATCCGAGGATTAGAAAATTATGCTAATTCTACGTTTGACTTTTTTATCAAACCAGTTTCCAATAATAGTAGTGGAGTCATCTTCAGCACAGTAAATCATTCTATCTCAGTGAACAACGGAATTCTAGAAGTGGATTCAGTTGCATCTAACGGTCAGGCAATCACGACAGATGCATGGACATACGTAATGCTTCAAGCAAACACTTCAACTATTCACTTAAGACAAGATGAAATTCTTGTTGCTCAAACCGAAACTTCTTCTTCATTTGCTAATGGATTTATTAGAATTGGTGAACCAAACGGAAATTCTTTTGTCGGATTTTACGACGCATTAAGGTATAGAGATTCGTTTGTTGATGATGTGAGGGTGCCTATTACTAATACACGAGCTGCAACGGGGACAGTATCAGTTACTGACGGGAAAGTCTCAGGTATCACTGTTAGTGATGGTGGGGGATATTACACTGAAGTACCAACTGTAACTGTTGATCCTCCTACAGGATATAGTAGGACAGCAAATGTCGCAGTGTCTGTAAACAATCATTCGATTGTCGCACCCGTCATAAATGACGGTGGTTTCTATTACACCACACCTCCACAAATTACAATCAGTCCTCCGGAAAATTTAACTTATGACCAAGAACATGTTTTTTATGGAAACAGTGCTCTGTATCTAACTTCCGGAAAATCTATTGTTATGTCAGATCTTCCGAGTCAGGAGTATGGAACAGTTTCTTTATTGATCAAATCTGAACTTGAGGATCTTTCTATTGCTGAGGGTGCATTGCCCAGTAACACAGATTTTATAGTATCTGCCGAATATTCTCCTCCGACATATTACTTTAATGTTGATTCGGTTGATGATCTTGAACTGCCAGAAAATCCAACTATAACTTTATACAGAGGATTAACATATACTTTTGACACCTCTAATCCGGAAGAAGGATATGAAACCACTCCTTTATGGATTAAAGATAGTTTAGTCGAAGGAAATAATATATCAACATACGATAATGGTGTTACCAATAATGGAGTAGCAAATGGAGTGATACGATTTGTAGTTCCAAATGATGCACCAGATACTTTATATTATGTGAATGGTGAATATTTTGAGATGAATGGTGAACTTAATATTCAAGATATTCCTGTCTCGCAATTCTGTAACGACGTTATTGCGTTCACAGATGATTGGAACATTAAGATCAACCAAGAGGCAGGACAATATGTATATGAATTTAATTATGGTAATAACAAATTAACCAATCCTAGTTGGTCTGCATATAGTGATTTTGACATTTACAGAAACTATACATCAATCGAAGTTCAAGTTTATGAAGATGATGAAGAAACAAAATCTCTTGCGGTGAGAATGAATGGTGTAGGAAATACAGTAGTTTTAACATCTTCATTTAATGTGTCAAATGGAAGTTTGACATTGGGTGCTCCCACTTCAAATAACTATTATGATGGTGTTACAGTAAGTGATTACAGTAATACATCTCCTCAAATAATTTATACTGGATTTGCCATTCCTCAAATCGGAACATATAGTTTATGGGGAGCAAATGTTACATATTCACAAGATTTTTCGAATAGTATTAGTGCGACAGCAGTATCTTCAGTTTCTAATGGTACGGTTACATCAATTACTATTACAAATAACGGTTTTGGGTATATTGAAGTTCCCACAATTACAGTTGCCAATGTTTCAATAAATACGTACTCCACTGCTACTGCAACTGCAACAATTTCTGATGGCACCGTTTCTAATTTTACAGTAACTAATTCTGGTGTTGGATACGCATCAGTGCCAAATATTACAGTTTCCAATGCAGTATTCAATGAATTTACATCAGGGACTAGTTATGCAAATTCAATATACGTTAATTCATTTGAATATATTACTGCTCAAGCAAACTCTGTAATCAATTCAAATGGTGCAGTAATTGCAATTAATGTCATTGAAGCAGGTTTCGGATATCAGTCACCACCAATAGTGACTGTTGAGGTGCCTAATACCGATCTTTATATCACCGCAACGGGAACAACTGAAATATCAAATGGAGTTGTGACTGCAGTTAATATCACAAATGGTGGGTTTGGTTATACTCAATCTAACGGATATATGGTTATCAACCCTCCAATCTATAATACAGCAGAAGGGTTTGCAGTATTGAATGCAAATGGTGAAGTATCATCTATTACAATCACAGACTCTGGTCAAGGTTATACATCTGTACCTAATGTATTCATTACAGGTGATCCTATCGAAGGTTCTCTACAGACTGAAGAAGGACAGTTCTTCTTACACGAAGAGTCTAATACGACGAATCTTTCTACTGATAATGATTATGCACAGAACGATAAGTTCCAAGAAATCATTGACGCACCTGTTACTACAGAACCGAATGATGATACTACCTTCATCGACTTCTCGGAGAGAAATCCATTCAGTGAAGGAGGAGAGTGGTAATGTTTGGACATCAGTTTTATCACGGAACCATAAGAAAATATATTATCATGTTTGGTAATATGTTCAACGATATTAATATCGACAGGTTTGACAAATCAGGAAATATCATTCAGTCATTGAATGTCCCTATTGCATACGGTCCGAGAGAAAAGTTTCTTTCAAGACTCAGAGAAGATCCTAATCTGAATCAAGAAGTTGCAACTATTCTTCCAAGACTGTCATTTGAAATTACAAACATATCGTATGATCAGGCAAGAACAATCAACAAGATGCATAATATTTCGTCTAGGGGTGCAGGTGCGGATGTTCTTGCGTCAACATCTACTCCTATTCCATACGATATAAATATTACACTAAATGGTATGTTTGCGACGAATGAAGATGCAGTACAGGTAGTAGAGCAAATTCTACCATTTTTCAGACCAGAGTGGACTCATTCATTGAGATTGGTAGATGACCTTTCAGATCATTACATTGATGTCCCTACCATACTTAATGACATGACAATCACAGATTCCTATGAAGCAGATTTTCAAACCCGCAGAGCTATTATATACACTTTTAACTTTACTGTCAAGGGTTACTTGTACGGACCTGTTAAGAATCGTGGTGTTATTAAAAGAACGATTGCTAACCTGTACGAAGGTGATAATCCCGCAACTGATGAGAAGAGAAAGTCAATTGATCTCGAACCGGGTCTCAAATCTGATGGTAATCCAACGACAGACAGAACAGAAAGTATAGATAGAAATAAGATTAAGTCCGAAGACGACTATGGTTATGCATTCGATAATGAAACATTCTTTACAGGTGAGTAAGTATGAAAACAAATGTGACAGACACTCTCAATGATGCACTTGGCATCGAGGGGGAACTCGTGGATGAAGAAGCAAAAGAAAAAGTTCCAACTCTGAAAAGAGAGAACTTTGAGGCACGGACACGCAACCAAGACGATATTTCAAAAGACTATCAGTACGCAAGGGAAAACCTGTACGATGTCATTGAAAGAGGGACAGAGGCACTAGACCATTTACTTGAACTCGCAAAAGCCTCGGAACATCCTCGTGCATTCGAAGTGGTATCTACTCTTACCAAAACACTTGTCGATGCAAACAAAGACCTGTTGGAAGTCCAAGCAAAAGTTAAAAAGTTGACCGAAGAAGAAAGATCGGATCCTCAAAATGTGACAAATGCATTGTTCGTTGGTAGCACTGCAGATCTGCAGAAATTATTGAAGAAGAATAATGAAGATTGACCGTGGTTACCTTGGTAATGAGAAACTAAAACGCAAAGGGCAGAATATCGAATGGACTGAAGATAAAGTCCAAGAGTTCGTCAAGTGTGTAGAAGATCCCATCTACTTTGCAGAAAAGTATATCCAAATCGTACATGTGGATCATGGTCTGATTCCAATTCAGATGTATGACTACCAGAAAGAGATCGTCGAGAAAATCACCAACAATCGTCGTGTCACGGTTGTCACATCACGACAGGCAGGTAAGACTACCACTGCGGTCTGCGTTATATTACATTATGTGTTATTTAATGATCATAAGACTGTTGCACTCCTTGCAAATAAAGGCGATGCCGCACGAGAAATCCTAGATCGAATCAAGATTGCATACGAAGCACTGCCAAAGTGGTTGCAACAGGGTGTGGTGGAATGGAATAAAGGTTCTGTAGAATTTGAGAATGGATGTAAGATTATTGCATCTGCGACATCAAGCAGTGCTATTCGTGGTAAGTCAATTTCATTACTGTACATTGACGAAACTGCTTTTGTCGAAAACTGGGATGAGTTCTTTGCTTCCGTATTTCCAACCATTTCATCTGGTATGACTACCAAGATTCTATTCACCTCTACACCTAATGGACTCAATCATTTCTACAAGACGTGCGAAGGTGCAAGAGAAGGTACGAATGGTTATGAGTATGTGCAGGTTTTGTGGAAAGATGTTCCGGGAAGGGATGAGAATTGGAAGAAAGACACTCTCTCGTCTATGGACTTTGACTATCAGAAGTTTGCACAGGAATTTGAATGTGAGTTCCTCGGTTCATCAGGAACACTGATCGATGGTTCAAAGTTGAAACAGATGGTTGTTAAGCAACCAATCCAAGAAGGGTCTGGTATCTACAAGTATGCAGAACCAGAACCGAACCATACATACTTCTGCGTAGTGGATGTCTCTAGGGGTAAAGGACTTGATTACTCTGCTTTTCAGATTATCGATGCGACAAAAATGCCGTACATACAAGTCTGTGTTTTCCGTGATAACTTTGTGACCCCTATTGAATATGCAGAAATCATACATAGAACAGTAAAATATTATAATAATGCTATTGTCTTGGTGGAGGTTAATGATATCGGTGAACAGGTATCTGAACTATTACACTTTGACTTTGAGTACGAAAATATTTTGTATACCGAAAGTGCAGGAAGATCTGGAAAGAGAATCTCATCAGGTTTCGGTAGATCGGTTGATAAGGGGATACGAACCACAAAGACTGTCAAATCAGTTGGTTGCTCGATTCTAAAACTTATGATTGAGCAAGACCAACTCATCATCAACGACTTCAACACAATCCAAGAACTTTCAACATTCTCTCGTAAGGGAGTATCTTGGGAAGCAGAACCGGGAAGTCATGATGATCTAGTGATGAGTCTTGTGCTGTTCTCGTGGTTATCAGATCAGATGTACTTTAAGGAAATGACTGATATTAACACCCTTATGAAACTGCGAGAGAGAACAGAACAGGAGATGATGGAAGAACTGATGCCATTTGGCATTTACGATGATGGTCTTCCGGATGAAAACGTGATTGAAGTGGAACAAACTAGAACAATGAGTATGGATGAGGTAGATGATTTCGTTAGGTACAACAATTTTGACTTCTAATCTCCGAAAATTATAAATATTGCAAGTAATAAAAAATATGACTCTTTAATGAGAAGGAGATAAAACGATGCCTTTCCAAGTATCACCGGGAGTTAACGTTAGTGAGATCGATCTAACTACGGTAGTCCCTGCGATTGCAACCACTGAAGGTGGTGTTGCAGGTTCATTCCGTTGGGGTCCGGTTGAAAAACCAGTCCTTATTGGTTCAGAAGATCAACTCGTTGATGTTTTTGGTACTCCAAAATCAGACGATGCGGTAACATTCTTTACTGCGGCAAACTTTTTAGCATACGGCAACGCACTGTACACAGTTCGTGCAATCAACAATGCAAACAACGCAGTCACAGGTTCTGCTAACACAACAGTTAAGAACGACGATGATTATGCAGAAAACTTTACTGATGTCGATTCAAACTGGGTTGCAAAATATCCGGGTGAATTAGGTAACTCATTGAAGGTTTCTATATGTAACTCTGCAGACGCATTCGAAAGCACAGTATCAGCAACACACACTTTGGTCACAGGAAGCAAAAACATTGTTTTTGGATCTAATGTTGCCTCACAATTTGTCACTGGAGACGTAGTATATCTTGGTTCTAGTGATGCAAAAGAAATTCATAGGATTTCTGAAATATCTGCAAATGGAACAGTGATCACTTTAGAATCAAATTTCTTAGGTTCTTTCGAATCATCTGAGTCAGCCGCAAGTACTACAGTAAAACGTACTTGGGAGTATGCAGGTGAGTTTGATACTGCACCAACGACTTCACCCTATGCAGAAGGACTAAATGCAACTAATGATGAAATTCATGTTGTTGTTGTTGATGAACTCGGTGAGATTACTGGTGTTCCTAAAAATGTAATTGAAAAGTTTTCAAACCTTTCTGTGGGTTCAAATGCTCGTACTACTCAGGGTGGTGGAAACTACTATAAGACTGTGATTAACAATCAGTCTCAATACATTTGGTGGGGACAGCATCAAGTTTCTACACATGGTGATCAGATTGTAAATGGCAAAACATTTACGCAGATAACAATGCCTGTGACAGAATCATTTACACTAGGAACAGATGGTGATACTTTAACAACTGCACAGAAAATTACTGCATACGATCAGTTTAAGAATGCTGAAACTCTTGATGTATCATTCGTCTTGGGTGCCGAAGCAGATCAAACTCTTGCAATACATATCATCAATAACATTGCTGAAGCAAGAAAGGACTGCTTGGCAGTAATTTCACCAGAAAGAGCAGATGCAGTAAACAACAATTCATACGATGGTAAGGAAATCGATGATGTTATCGCATTCCGTAACACATTACCATCATCTTCTTATGCAGTACTCGATTCAGCATGGAAGTATCAGTATGACAAGTACAACGATGTATACCGATATGTCCCATTAAATGGTGACACTGCGGGTCTGATGGTACAAACAGACTTGACTCGTGATCCTTGGTTCTCTCCTGCAGGATTTAACCGTGGTAATGTTAAGAATGTTATCCGTCTGTCATACTCTCCAAACAAAGCACAGAGAGATGCATTGTATAAGAACGGAATCAACCCTGTCGTAACATTTGCAGGACAAGGAACTGTACTGTACGGTGATAAGACATTGCTTGCTAAACCATCTGCATTTGACCGTATCAACGTTCGCAGATTGTTTATCATTCTTGAGAAAGCAATCTCAACTGCCGCAAAGTTCACACTGTTCGAATTCAACGACGAATTCACTCGTTCACAATTCAAGAACTTGGTCGAACCATTCTTGCGTGATGTGCAAGGTCGTCGTGGTTTAACAGACTTCCGTGTGATCTGTGATGGAACTAACAACACTGGTGAAGTAATCGACAGAAATGAATTTGTCGGTGACATCTATATTAAACCTGCCCGTTCAATCAATTTCATTCAGTTGAACTTTGTTGCGGTCAGAACTGGTGTTGAGTTCTCAGAAGTCGTAGGTCAAGCATAAATAGGTTTTAAACAGGAGAACTAAAAATGGCATTTAATGTAAATGAGTTTGCAGGAGCACTAAAACTTGGTGGTGCTCGTAACTCACTTTTCCAAGTGCAGATTACGAACCCCATCAATGGTGTCGCAGACGTACAAGTGCCATTCCTATGCAAAGCAGCGCAAATTCCCGCAGCTACATTGGGTGTGATTGAAATTCCATATTTCGGTCGTACTATTAAGCAAGCAGGAAATCGTACCTTTGCGGAATGGGCACCAACAATCATCAACGACGAAGACTTTGCAGTTCGTAATGCGATGGAACAATGGTCAGGAACAATCAACTCGTTTCAAGGAAACTTGAATAACGCAGGTGGTTCTAATGCATCATTGTATAAATCGAATGCGACGGTCACACAATATAGTAAGACTGGTGACATCTTGCGTGTATATAATTTTGTAGGCATCTTTCCATCTGAAGTTAGTTCAATTGATCTTTCATGGGATGCAGAAACTATTGAAGAATACACCGTTACATTCCAGTACGACTATTGGGAAGTAGTTGGTGGTACCACTGGTAACGCCGGTGGCATCTAAAACTTGATATAGGTTATGGAAGGGTGACATAAATAGATTGTATGTCACCCTTACTTTGAGGTATATAAATGGCAATTGAAATATTCGGTTTCCAGATCGGAAAGAAACCGCAAGAAGAACAGAAAGATTCTATCCGTTCGTTTGCAGAGAGACAACCTGAAGACGGTACTATTACTGTATCTGAAGGTGGTGCGTTTGGCACGACTGTCGATCTTGAAGGCAAGGTCAAAAACGAACAGGCACTCATCACTCGTTATCGTGACATGGCAGTTCAACCAGAAGTTGAACGTGCGATTGATGATATCATCAACGAAGCAGTTGTTCAAACAGGAGATCGTTCTTCCCCTGTAGAAGTCGTACTAGATGATGTTGAAGATATTCCAGAAAATGTCAAGAAACGCATCCGTGAAGAATATGAAGAAATTATTTCACTTCTTGGTTTCAATAAAAAAGCATATCAGATTTTCCGTAACTGGTATATTGATGGTCGTATCTACTATCACGTAATGATTGATGAGAAGAATCCACGTGCAGGGATTCAAGAACTCCGTTATATCGATCCTCGTAAAATTAAGAAAGTCCGTGTCGCAAAGAAAACGCAAGGTGCAATGCCTTCACAAACAAGAGACGGTGTTGCGAATAAGAAGTACAACGAATACTACATCTATGCACCTCGTGGAATCTCTGGAACTCAGCAGACTCAGGGTGTAAAGATCTCAATTGATTCTATCGCATACGCACACTCAGGATTACAGAATACAAATAACTCAATGGTTCTATCTCATCTACATAAAGCAATGAAACCAATGAATCAGTTGAGAATGCTAGAAGATGCAACAGTTATCTATCGTCTTGCTCGTGCACCAGAAAGAAGAATCTTCTACATCGATGTGGGTAACCTACCAAAGGGTAAGGCAGAACAATACCTGCGTGATATGATGGTCAAGCACAAGAACAAACTCGTCTATGATGCAAACACTGGTGAAGTCAAAGATGATCGTAAGCATATGACAATGCTTGAAGATTTCTGGTTGCCTCGTCGTGAAGGTGGTAAGGGAACAGAAATCACAACACTACCGGGTGGTCAGAACCTTGGTGAGTTGGATGACGTATTATACTTTCGCAAAAAGTTATACGAAGCATTAAGTGTGCCATCATCTCGTATGGAAGCAGAAGGACAGTTTAATCTTGGTCGTTCATCAGAGATTACTCGTGACGAACTCAAGTTTTCTAAGTTTGTAAACCGTCTCAGACTTCAGTTCAGTGAACTGTTTTTACAGTTACTTGAGAAGCAAGTACTACTCAAAGGTGTGATGACTCGTCAAGAGTGGAAAGATATCCAGTCAGACATCTACTTTGACTTTATTGAAGACAATCACTTCACAGAACTCAAAGATGCAGAGATTCTACAGAACCGTCTGTCAATATTGCGTGACCTCGATGAATATGTCGGTAAGTATTACTCAGTCAAATGGGTGCGTGAAAATGTACTACAACAAACTGAAGATGATATGGAACAGATCGATAAGGAAATCGAAGACGAAGGTGATCAATACGATGAACCGGAGGATGGTAACGGTGGATACTAAGTTTTTATAAATATGAACAGGAGAATACGACATGAGTGAATATACAACACAAGACGCAATTAATTCTGCGATGAAAGATAATGTTTCAGATTTCAAAAGTGCAGTGCATGACCTGCTAACCCAGAAAGTGCAAGATGCACTTGAATTGAAAAGATTGAAAGTTGCATCTAATTTCATGTCTGCTGAAGTCGATGAAGAAGATTTCAGTGAGGAAGAATACGAAGTAGACACCGAAGGGGAAACCGATGGCGATCAAGAAATTTAGTCAATTCGTTGAAGAAGCACCTGCTTCAGATTATGTTCCAAGCAAGACCGACGGTCCTGCAAAAGGAGAGAAGGACTTCATCAACCAACATACAGTGACGAAGACAGACTACACCCCTGCACCGGGTCAGGATCATGTCTTTAATGGTGACATTAAAGAAGAAGTTGAATCCGAAGACGATGAGGAATCCGAGTTATCGGAAGGTAAAGTCTGGGATGCACTGCAAGATATCGTAAAGACAAAGGGTGCAAAGAAGGTTAAGTTTGCAAACGGTAAGTCAGTCACAGTTGATATGACTACTGCTAATGCAATGGTTCAGTTACACAAAAAACTGAACGATAAGAACAAAGAAAAGATGGTCGATCAGATCGAGAAGTCACCAGAAGTACTCATCAAGTTGATGGGTGTTGCGTTCGGTAAGTAATATGGCATGGGTTGTAGTACCGGGATCTAATGGACTTTGGGAATATGATAATGCACCCACTTTAGGTATACTTGAAGAGGGAGCAAAGGTTCATCCAGATGATCAATACTACCGTGAAGCAAATGGAACGGTGGCATCTGGAATTAGAACTTTTACCAGACCATCAGGTGTGACAGAACAAACTTATGTTAAGTGCCGGAGAGTAGGTAACGATTATCCTACAAGAACTGACGGTCCTTGGAGTGAACTCTCTAAAACATATTACGATAATCAATAGGAACTAATATGAAACTCATCTGCGAAGTAAACGAAGAAGTCAATTACATCACAGAAACACTAGACGAAGCAACAGGCAAGAAGGGTATGTTCATCGAAGGTGTTTTTATGCAAGGTGACATCAAGAACCGTAACGGTCGTTTGTACCCTGCTGATGTACTCGACAAAGAAGTCAAGAGATACAATGAGCAGTATGTTCAGAAGAATCGTGCGTATGGTGAGTTAGGACATCCACAAGGTCCGACTATCAATCTTGAAAGAGTATCACATATGATCACTAAGTTAGAAAGAGATGGTTCTAACTTTATGGGTAAAGCAAAGATCATGACTGATACACCATACGGTAAGATTGTTGAATCACTGATCAAAGACGGTGGTCAACTCGGTGTGTCATCTCGTGGTATGGGTTCGGTTAAACCCTCAAAGGATGGAGTCGGTGTAGTACAGTCTGACTTCTACCTTGCAACTGCGGCAGACATTGTTGCTGACCCATCAGCACCAGATGCGTTTGTGAACGGTATCATGGAAGGCAAAGAATGGGTTTGGGACAACGGTATTATTCGTGAAGCAACCGTTGCTGACTACGAGAAGCAGGTCAAAACCTCTTCACGAAAAGATTTAGAAGATACAAAGTTGAGAATTTTCGAAGATTTTCTAACTAAATTGTAATTATTATAAATAACTTAAATACAACTAAAAGGAGTATTCCTATGTCAGAACAAGAACTGGAAGTTCAAGAGGTACAAACTCTTGAGACTCAAGAGACTGATCTTGAGGAAGCAAAGAAAGCATCGATGGGTGATCCATCTGAAATCCCTGATCCAGAAAACAAGGATGCGAAAGCACCGGGTGGTGACGGCAAAATGATCGATAAGACTGCACCTGCACAAGGTTCATCTAACATCAAACCACCTAATACCAAAGTTGGCATGATCAACGCAATGGTTGAAAAGATGAAGGGTATGAAGAAAGCAGATATCGCATCTTCTTACTTCAAGAAGGAAGATCTTGACCTCGAAGAAGGTACACCAGTATTGCGTGAAATTCAGAAAGTATCTGCAGAAGACATTTCTGTATCTGAAGACATCAATGCAGTATTTGCGGGTGAAGAACTTTCAGAAGAATTCGTAGAAAAGGCAACTACTATTTTTGAAGCTGCTGTCGTTTCTAAAGTCAATGAAATCCTCGAAACTGTTACTGTAGATCTGGAAGCAGAACTAGAAGCAGAGAAGGAAGAAATCATTGAGTCTATGTCTGCTAAACTTGACGACTACCTTGAGTATGTCGCAGAAGAGTGGATGAAAGAGAATGAACTTGCTGTTGAGCAGGGTATTAAGTCAGAGATCGTCGAAAACTTCATGGTTGGTCTCCGCAACTTGTTCACTGAAAACTATATTGACATTCCTGAAGAAAAAGTTGACCTTGTTGACGAATTGGCATCTAAGGTTGCTGAACTTGAGGAATCACTGAATGATGAAATGGCAAAGAGCATTGAACTGCGTAAAGAGATCTCAGAGTCTAAGAAAGAATCAGCACTGTCAACAGTGTGCGAAGGACTCACAGATACTCAAGTAGAGAAAATGAAATCTCTTGCTGAAGGTGTTGAATTTGAAGACGAAGAGTCTTACACGAAAAAACTAGAAACTATCAAAGAGAACTATTTCCCTAAAGAAGAAGATCTCAGTGAGGGTTTTGTGGTTGAGGATGAACCAGTAGAAATTGAAGAAGATGTATCTACTTCAGTGTCTGGTCCAATGTCAGTTTACATGAATGCCATTTCAAGTAGCATTAAAAAGTAAAAAATTATAAATAACTAAAGTAAAACCCGAAAGGAGAAACCACTATGTCAGTAGACACATTAACAGAAAAGTGGCAACCAGTTCTTGAGCATCCTGAATTGGATAGCATCAAGGACACTCATAAAAGAGCAGTCGTTGCACAACTTTTAGAAAACCAAGAGCGTTCAGCTATGGAACAAGCAGTAGGTACTGGTGGATATCAGTCACCTTCACTTCTTGGTGAAGCTGCACCAACTAACAACTTTGGTGCTTCATCTTCTGTAGCAGGTTCAGGTGCTATCGATACTTTCGATCCAGTACTCATCTCACTTGTCCGTCGTGCAATGCCTAACTTGATTGCATATGATGTTGCAGGTGTTCAACCTATGACTGGTCCTACTGGACTGATCTTTGCAATGCGTTCACGTTACGAAGGTCAAACTGGTGACGAAGCATTCTTTGGTGAAGCAAACACTGCATTCTCTGGTCAGAAAGCAGGTGGTGCTAACAACCAAGTTGCTGATCCAGTTGCTAACCCTGCATTCGGTGGTATGACTACTGCTACTGCAGAAGCACTCGGTGATGCGGGAGACAATGCATTCGCAGAAATGGCATTCTCAATCGAGAAAGTAGCAGTAACTGCTAAGTCTCGTGCGTTGAAAGCAGAATACACTATGGAACTTGCTCAAGATCTTAAAGCAGTTCATGGTTTGGATGCAGAGCAAGAATTGTCTAACATTCTTTCTACTGAAATCCTTGCTGAAATCAACCGTGAAGTTATCCGTACTATCAACAATGTTGCAGCGGCAGGTGCTCAGTCTGATACTACTACACCGGGTACTTTCGATTTGGATACAGACTCTAACGGTCGTTGGTCTGTTGAGAAGTTCAAAGGTTTGATGTTCCAAATCGAACGTGATGCTAACGCAATTGCTAAAGCAACTCGTCGTGGTAAGGGCAACATCATGATCACTTCTTCTGACGTTGCTTCTGCACTTCAGATGGCAGGTGTTCTTGATTACACTCCTGCTTTGAACAACAACCTTCAGGTAGACGATACTGGTAACACTTTCGCAGGTGTTTTGAATGGTCGTGTTAAAGTTTACATTGATCCATATGCATCATCAAACTTCTACACTATGGGTTACAAGGGAACTTCTGCGTTTGACGCAGGTTTGTTCTACTGCCCATATGTACCGCTCCAAATGGTTCGTGCAATTGGTGAGAATACCTTCCAACCTAAGATCGGTTTCAAGACTCGTTACGGCATGGTTGCTAACCCATTCTCACAGGGTGCTACAACTACACCTAACTGGACTCGTGCAGACGGTCTGGATGCAGGGTTGAATGTTTACTACAGAAAGGTTACTGTTGCTAACTTGATGTAATAAAAAGAGTAGTTTTAAACTACCGAATTGAGGGGACGCAATGTCCCCTCTTTTTTGCCTTATAAATAGTACATCTCAATGAGGATAGACTATGGCAGTACAAATAACTCAACCAGACAATACTAGTTTTCTAGCACCCACTGGATTTCAGTTTAGTATCCAGAAACTACCTCATGTCAACTACTTTTGCTATTCGGCAAATATTCCAGATATGACACTAGGTCAAGTTGATAGTGTCACCAACACTTTTATTAAGTTGCCTGTGCCGGGTGATAAACTCCAGTTTGGTGCACTAAGTGTTCGTTTTCGTATCGATGAAGATTTGCGCAACTATAAAGAGATCTATGATTGGATGACAGGACTTGGATACCCAGACAACTTTGATCAGTCTGTCGCAATCCGTACAGGTATTCAAGCACAAGGACAAGTATACTCTGATGCCACTCTATTGATCAATACCGCATCAAATAGACCGAATGTACAGGTGTCATTCGTTGATGCATATCCAGTATCTCTATCTGCATTGCAGTTCGATGTCTCACAGGCAGACATCACATATCTGGAAGCAGATGTGAGTCTGGTGTATCGTAAGTATAATATTGACATTATTCAGTAATTAGTGTATACTACTATCTAATTGCATCTAAAGGTATATTATGAAGATTGAAGATATCGTCTCTGAATGGGACAAAGACTGCCGTATCGATGAAACTGAACTTGGTGATGAATCCACAAAGATTCCCGTCGTTCACAACAAGTATCTCAAGATCTATGTTGGTGAAAACGCACAGTTAAAGAAAATGTACGCTCAACGCAGTAAGATGAAACGAACTCTGACAGAGTACTATCTTGGTGAAATGGATCAAGAAGAACTGGAAGAGTTTGGTCGTGATCAATTCTATAAGAAACTTCTCAAGAACGAAATCGATACCTACATCGAGTCTGATGATATGTGGATCGATATCAATCTCAAGGTTGCACTTCAGCAAGAGAAAGTCAACTACCTAGACTCTATCATCAAGAGTATCAATAACCGTGGTTTCCAGATCAAGAATGCAATCGACTGGTTGAGATTCACGAATGGATAATATTTTTGTGCACCCAAAAGACGAAGTGAACGTCAAGGTAGAGTGTGATCGAGGTACTGCGCAAGAACTCTCTGATTACTTTACCTTTGAGGTACCGGGTGCTAAATTCATGCCTTCTTATAAGAATAAGATGTGGGATGGCAAGATTCGTCTTTTCAATACTGCAACATACCTTATATATAAAGGACTGATTGCACATATGAAAGTATTTGCGGAAGATCGTGAATATGAGTTGGTACTGGATCCTGAACTAGAACTGACAAATGATATTGCAGTCAATGAACTTGAAGAGTTTCTTTCTGGTAAGTACACACCTCGTGACTATCAGTTAAGAGCAGTAGCACATGCATTAAGAAATAATCGTGCATTGATTCTATCACCTACTGCTTCAGGTAAGTCATTCATCATCTATTGTATCATCAAGTATTTACTTGCGATGGGTGAGAATAAGGTGCTACTGATTGTACCCACTACCTCTTTGGTATCACAGATGAATGCAGACTTTAATGATTATTCTTCTGAAGAACCACAGTTCTATTATACACACTTAATCATGGAAGGTCAAGATAAAAACAACCATGATGCGAATATTTTTATCAGTACTTGGCAGTCTATCTACAAACAACCCAAGAAATGGTTCGATCAGTTCGATGTTGTTATCGGAGATGAGGCGCACCAATTCAAGGCAACGTCACTCACCAAGATTATGACAAAACTTGATGGATGTAAGTGGAGATTTGGTTTCACTGGTACACTCGACGGTACACAGACGAACCAACTTGTATTGGAAGGACTGTTCGGTCCGGTAATGAAAGTCATCAATACCAAGGAACTTATCGACTCTGGAACCCTCTCTGACTTCCGTATCAAGTGTCTGGTTCTCAAGTACCCGACAGAAGTATGTAAAGAGATGGTCAAGAAGTCATATCAAGATGAGATACAGTTTCTAATTAGCAACCCGCATCGAAACAACTTTATCAAGAATCTAACAGTCACACGAGAAGGCAATACACTCTTATTGTTTCAGATGGTTGAAAAACACGGGCAAGTGTTGTATAATATGATAAGAGATTCTGTAGATGAAAGACGGCAGGTCTTTTTTGTGCACGGGGGTGTAGATGCAAACGATAGAGAAAATGTTAGGGCAATTACCGAGAAAGAAACAGATGCGATTATTATCGCTTCATATGGCACTTTTAGTACCGGGATCAACATACGCAATCTCCACAATATTATTTTTGCTTCTCCAAGCAAGTCTCGTATTCGGAATCTTCAATCCATAGGACGGGGATTGAGAAAAGGTGAAAACAAAGATGTCGCAACTCTTTACGATATTGCTGACGATTTATGTCATAAGTCATATCATAACCATACTCTCAAGCATTTTGCAGTGAGAGTGAAGATTTACAACGAAGAAGAATTTGATTACAAGATATACAACATAGGGTTGAAAAATGAGTGAAATTGTAGGAATGAAACTGTCTAGTGGTGAGACTATCCTTGGTAGTATCATTGACGAAGGTGAGGTGCAGACTGTGTTGGCAAATCCAATCACTGTCAAATATCTGTGGGATGATGTGCCCCCAACGATCTATGCGACACCATCTTGTCCTCTCGCATACGGTGAGACTGCGATGTCGGTAGTTCGATCACATATCGTCTGTTTGTTCCGTCCATGCGAGACCCTATTAGAATATTATCATAACTCACTCGAAAACATTTTGAATGCAGATGATGAAGAGGAAACCCTAGAAGACCTAGAGGTTCCTCCAGTAATGACAGCAAATAATGATGGGACGGTACACTAATGGCAGAGACACTCGCAGAAAAAAGAAAAAAACCCTACTATGTCGACAATAAGAAATTTCTTGCGGCAATGATTGAGTTTCGTGAAGATGTACAACGGTGCGCAAAAGAAGGGAAACCTAGACCCATCGTGCCTATGTATGTCGCAGAATGTATTATGAAGATTGCAACACACTTATCGTATAAACCAAACTTTGTGAACTACTCCTTCCGTGAGGAAATGATCAGTGACGGTATTGAGAATAGTTTGCAATACATCGATAACTTTAATCCTGAGAAATCATCAAACCCTTTTGCATACTTTACGCAGATTATCTACTATGCGTTTCTAAGACGAATTCAAAAAGAGAAGAAGCATCTCTACACCAAATATAAAATGTCAGAGCATGTCAATGTTCTGGGTGAAACTAGTGATAGACAATCACATGATTATGGTGTAAACTATGAAGATGGTATCAAATACAACGAATGGACTGAAGAATATATGGCAGAGTTCGTTGAAAACTTTGAAGAAAACAAGAGACGCAAAAAGAAGAAACGTAAGGTAGCAGATGAAAATAGCACTGGTAACTGACACACATTGGGGAGTCCGAAATGATAATCTTACTTTCCTTGATTATTTTGATAAGTTCTATAAGAATATATTCTTTCCTGAACTTGAACGACAAGGTATCCGAACTGTACTGCACCTTGGGGATATCGTGGATCGTCGGAAGTATATTAGTTATGTTACACTAAGACGACTCAAAGAAGGGTTCATTGAACCCTGTCTATACAACGGTATCGATCTGCATGTGATCATTGGCAACCACGATGTGCCATACAAGAACACCAATGAGATCAATGCGATGCAAGAACTGTTTGACTCTGCAGGTATCAACTACTACTCAAGTCCAAAGCAGGTAGACTTTGGTGATGGTATTCCTCACGCAATCATTCCTTGGATCAACAATAGCAACTACGCAGACACGATGGAGTTTATGAAACTCACGGACGCACAGGTGGTGTTTGGTCACTTTGAGATTGCGGGATGCCTAATGGATCGTGGCAATATGAACGAACACGGGATGAAGATCAGTGACTTCAAACGATTTGACCGTGTGATGTCCGGTCACTTCCATCACAAATCTACAACACAGAACATTGATTACTTAGGATGCCCATATGAACTTACATGGTCGGACTACCAAGATCCCAAGGGTTTCCACATCTATGACACTGAGACGAGGGAACTGGAATTCATTCAGAACCCGTACACGATGTTCAACAAGGTGTTCTACAACGATGAAGGTAAGACACTAGATCAGTTGCTAGAGACTGACTTCTCTATGTACGAAGGGACATATGTCAAAGTAGTCAAACACTCAAGCGGTAACCCGTATTGGTTTGACAAGTATATGGACAAACTGATCAAGGCAGAACCAATCAATGTACAGGTCGTCGAAGATCATCTCAACCTTGATCTGGATGAAGATGACGACATTGTGAACGAGGCAGAAGACACACTAACGATTCTGTCGAAGTACATCGAGACAATGCCTGACAATGTACCGAAGAAACAACTTGACAATTTAATGAGATCATTGTATACTGAAGCACTACACTTTGAAGTTTGATATATGATTAAGTTTAAAAAACTGCGATGGAAGAACTTCCTCTCTACGGGGAATGTCTTCACTGAGATACAACTAGACAGGTCACCGAGTACGATTATTACTGGTGACAATGGTGCAGGTAAGTCGACTATCCTCGACGCACTGTGCTTTGTTTTGTTCAACAAACCCTTCCGTAACATCAACAAGACACAGTTGATGAATACGATCAATGAGAAGGGACTTCTGGTCGAGATTGATTTTTCGATTGGGAATGTAGAGTATGTGGTGCGACGGGGCATTAAACCTGCTGTTTTTGAGATCATCAAGAACGGTAACCTCATTGACCAACCGGGATCGGTACGAGATTACCAGTCACAGTTAGAGGACACGATCCTTAAACTGAACTATAAATCGTTCACCCAAATCGTCGTGCTAGGTAACGCATCATTTACTCCATTCATGCAACTTACGACAAAGGATCGTCGTGAGGTGATTGAGGATCTGCTAGACATTCAGATCTTTAGTTACATGAACACCCTACTCAAAGATAGGGTTGCGTTCAACCGTTCGGAGAAGCAAGAGGTCGAGTATCAGATTGAATTGCTTGGTGAGAAGATCAAGGTACAGAAAGAGTACTTAGATAAACTCAATGCGGATATGGAGAAACAGAAGGCTGAGTTGGAAGCAGAACTCCAAGAGTGGTCTTTGCAATATTTATCCACTCAGACCCAACAGCAAGAAATCGTTGCGAAGATTGAAACGATTTCTGAAACGATTTCTGACTCCGATAAGATCACTGCGAAGTCTGCGAAGGTATCTGAGTTGATGATGAGGTTGCACGAAAAACTTGTGACTTCAGAGAAGAGGATTCGGTTTTATGAGAAACATGACAATTGCCCGACTTGCGCTCAAGTCATCGAAGCAACGGCAAAAGCAGAACAACTTGAGAACACACAACGAGTCGCAGAGGAAACACAAAACGCAATCGCAGAGTTGGAAAAACAGCAACTTTCGCTTAATGAAGAGATTCAACGTATTTCCGCAGTACAACTGGAGATTACCAATTGGCAACAGCACTGGAGGGATTGCGAGTCGGCACTATCCACTTACAAGAGTAATGCAGACCGAGTGCGTAACAAAATATCCAGTTTACAGGGGACTAAAGAGACTGAAGGGGAAGAAGACAGTCCGGTATCCAAAATACAGCAACTGGAAACAGAACTTGCAGAATATGAATCCAAGTCCGAGTATCTCTCTAAGGACTCTGAGGTACTCAAGATTGCGACAGAGATGCTACGAGATGGTGGAATTAAGAAGAAGATCATCCGACAGTACATTCCAATCATCAACAAGTTAGTTAACAAGTATCTGTCTGCACTGGACTTCTTTGTGAACTTTGAACTGGACGAGGAATTCAATGAAGTTATTAAGAGTCGTTATCGTGATGAGTTTTCTTATGCTTCTTTTTCCGAGGGAGAAAAGATGCGTATTGACCTTGCACTACTATTTACATGGAGAGCAGTCGCAAAACTAAAGAACAGCACAAACACCAATTTACTCATATTGGATGAAGTGTTTGATGCTTCACTAGACACCACAGGATGTGATGAATTCCTCAAACTCCTTAGTGATATTGGGGGAGACACAAATGTATTTGTTATTTCGCATAAGGGAGATGTATTAACAGATAAGTTCAGATCTCAAATTCGATTTGAGAAAGTGAAAAATTTCAGCAGAATAGCAGGAGTATAACATGGCAAATAATGTACACTCATATATTGAGTTTGTTGAGATCAATGATGCCGCAAAGGCCAAGTTGGTAGAAATGTTTGGTAAGTGTGCCGAGATGGAATATGGTCGTCGATGGTTCGGGCACATGTTTACAAACGAAGAACTGAGTCCAGAGGATACTGAAAAGTATGAGTGGACAACCGATGTGATCGGACCGAAGTGGTGTTACATCGAGGACTCTGATGTGACACCGGATACAGAAACCCCATATATGGTTATGGACTCTGCTTGGGCACCTCCATCAACAGGTTTGCAAAATTTACTAGAAGTACTTGCAGAACTAGACCCAAATATGATAACATCTATTACATACGAAGACGAAATGCCCAACTTTGTTGGTTGGGAAGTCTATGTAGGATCAGAGATGGAAGATTGTTGTGAGGATGATTACGACGAGATCAAAGAACGCATCTTTGAAGAGAATCCGAATCTAAAAGAGCATTGGAGTGAATCTGATGATGATTGGATGACGGATGAAGAAACTGGTGACTACACCGAAGAAGCAGAACAAGCACAAGATGAGTTCCGAGATATTCTATATGAATCAATCAGTGATTGGAACAGTGAAGGTGTCGCAGACTGTATTCGGTTCATCACGGAAAACAGAGAAGAGGCATAATGTTGATATATGATTACACCTGTAGAAGAATATAATTCTATCCTGTTTAAGAGGGAAGATCTGTACGCACCCTACGGGTCTGACTTTGTTACAGGTGGAAAAATTCGACAATGCCGTGATCTAATTGAAACTAATTTAGATTATATTAAAAATGAATGCGATTCGACAATCTCAACCGCAAGCTCGATCCATTCACCACAGGCAGTAATTGTATCTAAAGTCGCAGAGGAATTTGGTCTAAATTCAATTATTGGTTTTGGAAACACCACTGTTGAAAAAGCACTCAAAAGAAAGGCAATGAAAATGTGCCACGATCTTGGATCTGAGATGGTGGTTTTAAGCGAGACTCAGGGGTTCAACAATGTGTTATACTCAAACTTAAACAAACTTGCAGATACTAGACCTATGTTCAAAGTGTTGTTTGGTTATGCCGCACAAAAATATCGTTCTTCAATTATTGGAAAAATAGCAGAACAAGTGCAGAACGTTGATTGTGATACATTGTATATCCCCGTAGGAAGTGGTGTTACATTGACAGGAATACTGGAAGGTGTTAAACTATATGATAAGAAATTCAAAATCGTGGCACTTCAACCTTTTGGATATGATAGAACAAAGGATGTGCATAAAAATCTAGAACTTCCAGTATGGGAGTACAGATATGAATATCGCACCGGAAACTATGCATACAACAAACTGTTGAGGAAAAATGTGGGGTTCGAATTGGATATGATCTATGAATCAAAATCGTATGAAATGATGGAACAAATTCTAGATCCAAATGAGACTTCTTGTTTTTGGGTGGTAGGGAATAGTAATTACATAAGGTGATCAATGAAAAAAATTGATGATATCATTTCAGAGCATGCAAATAATGAATTTGGCATTCCTATGTTTGGATATGACGAATGGAAATCTTTATGCGCAGAACACACAAAAGAAGGTGAGTTAAAGCCTGGAGTTGATAAAATTATCCCTGCGTTTGCTAGGTACATTGATAGATTCAAACCAAAGATTCCTATTGCAAGACCTACGCATGAAGATATGGTGTCGTCTTTTCAGAAACTACAGCAATATGATATTAATAAAAGCATTACGACTGATTTTATAAGAGAAACAGTTCGTAACAAATTTTCTGAAGAAGTTGATGTTGAATACATCATTAATGCCGGACATGCACTGAATGATGTGAGTAATCACTTTCACTGTGATAACAGATATACTTGTGGTTACCATAGCAAACCATCAAATTATGAAATATGGAATGACCCACACGGAAAACAATTCAGATCATTATTTCTTTATATGTGGAGGGATTTTGTAAACGAACAAGATCCTATTGATCAGCACAAATATCGTGCGATGTTTCGACTAAGTGGTTATGTTGCTACTCAATTTAAACCTGTTGTCGCAAAGGTTGTGTATGACCACTATGCTGTCAAGAAAGTGATTGACATCTCTTGTGGTTGGGGGGACCGTCTTGCAGGGTTCTACACATCAAAAGCAAACGATTATCTTGGGTGTGACCCTAATACTGCGTCTTATGAATTGTACAAAAAGCAATGCCTTGCATATGAAGAAATTCTTAATCAGAATCTATTTCCTGTAGAAGTGAAGTTTGAAGACCATGGTGATTGGTTTGAAGTGGTGGGCAACAAACGTGTTCGTATCTACAACAGACCTGCAGAAGATATTGATTGGAAAGAAGTGACTGGACAGCAATATGATTTGATGTTTACATCACCTCCTTACTTTGGTATTGAAAAATACGCAGAGGGTCAGTCATGCGAAGATAAACAGTCTTGGAAACGATACAGTGAGTATGATGGTTGGATAGATAATTTTTTCTATCCGGTTATGGACTCAATGAAAGAAGTGTGCGATAATGTAATGATCAACATTGTAGATCCCGTTGTTAAGAACAAAAGGTATCGCATCGAAGACGACATTCGTTCACGGTACGGGATCAAATCAATTGTTGGGATGAAGTTGGCACGTAGACCATCTGGTCAGAAAGAATCTGATCAGTATCGTGTCAACGGTAAGAAGTTAAACTTTATCGAACCAGTGTATGTGATATGACAGAATATAAAGTATTAGTTGGTGACAACCGAGAGACCATCAAGTCTCTTCCAGATCAAAGTGTGAATACAGTAGTAACATCCCCTCCTTACTTTGGATTGCGTGATTACGGGACAGGCAAGTGGGTAGGTGGTGACCCAGAATGCAATCATATGCGTGACTCTAAAGTAACCGATTCTACCACTACTGGTCATAGAGGAATGGATGACAAGGGTCACGCAGTCGGTGATGCAATTTACAAGAACGAGTGTAAGAAATGTGGTGCAGTTCGTGAGGACTCACAGTTCGGATTGGAAGAAACACCAGAAGAGTTCTGTGATAATCTAGTCAAACTGTTCCGTGAGATTCGTCGTGTATTAAAAGATGATGGCACTGTATGGTTGAACCTTGGTGATTCATATGCAGGTTCTGGTAAGAATCGTAATGGTGATGGTTCTATCAATGAGAAAGGCATAGATGGTAAGCAGGGTACATCTTTGGGCACGGTACAGGGCAATCTGAAACCTCTCAAGGCACATGAAATCGGATTGAAACCAAAAGATCTAATCGGCATTCCTTGGATGGTTGCATTCGCATTACGTGCTGATGGTTGGTATCTAAGACAAGATATCATCTGGAGTAAACCAAATCCAATGCCAGAGTCAGTCAAGGATCGTTGCACCAAGTCACATGAGTACATCTTTTTGTTGAGTAAGTCGAAGAAGTACTACTATGATCATGAGGCAATCAAGGTTCCTGTCAAACAAGATTGGGGAACACGTGATCGTACTAACGGCAAGTATCATAATGAAGGTACTGGACTACAACCACACTCAGGACTCACCAAGTCGTATGAGAAAGCAAACAAACGTTCTGTGTGGAACGTGACTGCAAAACCATTCAAGGGAGCACACTTTGCAACTTACCCTCCAGAACTGATTGAACCTTGCATTCTAGCAGGTTGTCCTGTAGGCGGGACAGTACTCGATCCATTCGGTGGTTCAGGCACAACTGCGGGTGTTGCGTATCTACATGACCGCAACTCGATTCTGTGTGAACTCAATCCAGAGTATGCAGAACTGGTCGAGAGACGCATTGAAGGTATCATTGAAGGTAAACGAACACTTGGTGGCACTTTACCCATATAACAAACTCTACCCATATAACTTTTAGTTATACCTATATAACGAAATAATCTAAAACTTTTTGCAAAATGGGGTTGACCACAACCCCGTACTTCTATATACTGGTTCTGTAAATGAGAGGTAACCCTATGCAAAAAGACATTCTCGCAAGACTCCTAGCAACAGAGAACATTACTGTTGTCCA
>Ga0209138_1000297_pt1 | contig 50566 bp, 47 predicted proteins | sample SaaInl3SG_22_DNA_FD_184645 | JGI IMG/M metagenome (GOLD analysis project Ga0209138, IMG submission 184645) | Marine microbial communities from expanding oxygen minimum zones in the Saanich Inlet - ESP_153SG_22_DNA (SPAdes) (version 2) | ecosystem: Environmental > Aquatic > Marine > Intertidal...
TTTTGGAGGCAGATAGCTCCATTCAATTTATCATTTCACTCCATCCGGACTATATTGAATATTGGAAAGAACTAATTCAACTGTACAATTTCAACTTCAATCACAAGACCGTAAAGGGAGGAAATGAACGATTTTTTTCAGTGAAAAACGCGTTAGATTTAGTGCCACGAAATGCAATTGTAGGCATTCACGATTCGGTAAGACCTTTGGTGTCATTGGGAACCATTACTCGATGTTTCCAAGAAACTCAAACACACTTTTCTGCGATTCCAGTTGAAGACTCTGTGAACAGCCTGAGGTACATAACCGAACATAGAAACGAAATGTTAGACAGGAGTCTTGTGAAGCAAGTTCAAACCCCTCAGTATTTTAATGCTCAGCTAATAAAAGAATCTTATTGCAAAGATTTCTCTCATAAATTTACAGATGACGCCTCTGTCTATGAAGCCAGTGGCCATGACATTCATCCCGTAAAAGGAAACCCAGAAAACATAAAAATCACTTCTCCTATTGACCTTATTGTAGCGAAGGAATTGTTGCGGTAATTTTCAAACTTCTCTCGCTCTAAAAAACTAAACAGACGATACATTTTATCCAGTGAATTCAGAAAAGCCCAAGAAGCCAGGAAATTTTACTGAACAAAAAAATAAAAAGTCACCCTGAACTTGATTCAGGGTCTGTATGCAAGCATCAGTTATACTAGTTAATAGATTCTGTATCTAGTACGGAATGACTCCGCATTTTTTGTGTTATGATTATTAAAGTTATAAATTCATCCAATGAAAACAACCCTACGAAAAGCCACAAAGCGAGATTTACAAGCTGTGCTGGATTTAGTAAATGAACTGGCACTTTACGAAAAAGCACCCCAAGAAGTAACTGTTACTTTAGCGGATTATGAAACTGATTTTGAGAACAAAGTATTTGATATTATTCTTGCAGAGCAAGAAAACGTCATCGTGGGTATTGCCTTTTATTATATGGCTTATTCTACTTGGAAAGGAAAGATGTTGTACTTAGAAGATTTTGTAGTGAAAGAAGAGTTAAGAGGAAAGGGAATAGGAAAACTCTTATTTAAAGCTTTTTTGGAAGAAGCTCAACATCTTTGCGCTAGCCTAGCAAAATGGCAAGTACTCGACTGGAACGAACCGGCTATTAATTTTTATGAAAAATACAATTCTACCATCGAGAAAGAATGGTACAATGGAAAAATTTTGGAGAAAGATTATGAGAAGATTATTAGGTTGATGGAATAACTATTACCCAAATTCTTTGGCTTGTCATTCCCTCCCGACCATTCGGGATCGGAAACTTATTCATTGAAATATTGCCTATTGAAACACAAAACATTCTGCGTTAAGATTCCCGATCGGGGTCGGGAATGACAGATGAAAATCCCATCCTGACCTTCCGGAAGGGAATTCACTCTTCTTCTCCTTTTCCTTTCAATTCGTCTTCCATTTCTTTCTTCAAAAAAGCATCCCAACCCTGAGCCGTTAATGGTTGCGAAGAACCATCCCGAGTAATTAAGTTGACTCCTGAGTTCTTATCAGTCATGTGACCAATAATACTCAAATGCGGATTTCCTTTTACTTTTTCAAAATCACTTTGCTTGATCGTAAATAACAATTCGTAATCTTCTCCTCCATTTAATGCAACAATGGTAGGTGACATATCAAAATCTTGAGCAGTCAGGACAGTTTGAGGGTCAATCGGTAATTTATCTTCATAAATGCTACATCCCACTTCACTTTGAGTAGCAATATGAAAAATCTCAGAGGCCAATCCATCAGAAATATCAATCATACTGGTTGGCTGAACGTCCATTTTTTTTAGTAATTCCAAAATATCTAACCTCGCCTCTGGCTTCAAGATTCTTTCCAATACGTAATCATTTCCTTCCAAATCGGGTTGGATTTTGTCATTGGCTTTAAATACCTGCTTTTCTCTTTCCAATAATTGTAGTCCCACGTAGGCACTTCCCAAATCTCCCGAAACAATTAACAAATCATTCTCTTTTGCTCCATTTCTGTACACCAATTCTTTTTCATCTGCTACTCCCATTGCAGTGATATTGATAATCAGTCCAGAAAGCGAAGAGGTGGTATCTCCACCTATCACTTCTACTCCGTACAGATTAGCGGCCAATAAAATACCTTCGTACAATTCGTCAATCGCCTCGACAGGATAACGACTAGAAAAACTCAAGGCTACGGTAATTGCCTTGGGTTGCGCATTCATAGCTACAATATCCGAAACATTAACAACCACTGCCTTGTACCCCAAGTGCTTAAGGGGAGTGTAAGAAACATCAAAGTGAACACCCTCCGTTAAAGTATCCGTGGTGATGACTGTTTTTTTGTTTCCAAAATCTACCACAGCCGCATCATCTCCTATTCCTTTTAGCACATCTTTATCTGTTAACTTAATTTTTTCAGTCAGTCTATTGATAAATCCAAATTCGCCCAATTCGCTTATGTTCGTGTGATTGTTTTCCATGTGGCAAAATTACGGATTATTATCAGTATATTTCAATTCTAAAAAATAAATTCTATTGGACGTTACACAATGGTGATTCCATAATCTCTCCTATTTTTATTGAAAACCGCAACCTTAATGAAAAGATTAATTATTCCCCTAACTCTTTTGTGCACCATTATCCAATGCCAAGAAGAAAAACCTATACTTGAACAAGCAATAGAAGCCCGATGCGAATGCTTAAAGAGCTACGATAAAAAAAAGAATAACATAATAGAAGTAATGGAATGTTCTGATGAGGTAAATGCTAGGCCTGAATTTGAAGGTCTAAATCAAGCGCAAGTTATGGCTGGAATGGAGAAAACCTGCCCTGAAGCCGCTCTCCCCTTAGATGAAATGATTCAATAAAACTGACATCTATCAGGTAAGGCATTTCACAAATTTTTCTTAATTTTAGAAACAAATTAAAAAAGTAGCTTCATCACTTTTTAATCTGAATATTTTTAAATGGGAAAAAGCTGGGAAAATATCTTTTCGTTAAAGCTCTCTGTGATTATCAAAAATCCAGAGTAATAAGGGCAGTTTGCGCTCAATTTTCATTTATAACTCCTAATAATTCATTACATTTAAAGTATGCCAAGATACCACACACTGGGAAATATCCCACCAAAACGACACACCGTTTTCAAAAAGCCTGACGGTAGTTTTTATTACGAAGAACTTTTCGGAACCATTGGTTTTGACGGAATGTCATCTCTTTTGTATCATACCCAACGACCCACTCAGGTAAAAGAGGTGGTAAAATCATATTCGGTTGCTCCGAAAATTGCAGTGGAAAAAAATATGAAATCATTGGCACTCAAAGGGTTTAAAGTCCCCCCAATCAATGATTTTCTGGAAAGTAGAAAGTGTGTGTTGATGAACTCTGACTGTCAAATTATTTTGGCTTCGCCTAAAAAATCACTCACCGATTATTTTTATAAAAACACGGACAGTGACGAGGTTATTTTTATCCATGAAGGTTCTGGGAAGCTAAGAACTATGATGGGCAATATTGATTTTGAATACGGTGATTACTTGGTAATTCCCAGAGGAATGATTTACCAAATAAACTTTGACTCGGAAGATAACAGATTGTTTATTGTAGAATCAAAAAGCCCAATTTATACCCCAAAACGATACAGAAATTGGTTTGGACAACACTTGGAACATTCGCCATTTTGCGAACGTGATTTACATGGCCCTTCCGAACTTGAAACTTTTAACGAACAAGGAGACTTTTTGGTAAAAGTGAAAAAGCAAGACATGATTCACGAATACAATTATGCCGCTCACCCATTTAGTGTTGTAGGCTGGGATGGTTACAATTTTCCTTACAAATTTTCTATTCACGATTTTGAACCAATAACGGGAAGAGTGCATTTACCACCTCCTATTCATCAAACATTCGAAACAGATACGTTTGTAATCTGTTCATTTGTACCCAGACTATATGATTACCACCCAAAATCAGTTCCTGCACCTTACAATCATAGCAATATAGATTCTGACGAAGTGTTGTACTATGTAGATGGCGATTTTATGAGCAGAAACAACATTGAAAAAGGACAAATTACACTTCACCCGGCAGGAATTCCTCACGGACCTCACCCTGGTGCCATGGAGCGCAGCATAGGAAAAACCGAAACAGAAGAACTCGCAGTGATGGTAGATACTTTTAAACCTTTAATGGTAACTGAAGAGGCTGTGAAATTGGAAGACGGGGACTATTATAAAAGTTGGTTGGAACATTAAAATTATTAGCTAATGAGGTAATAAGCCAATTAGCCATTGACATTAACAATTGAAATACTTAATAATTGGCTAATTCTCAAATTAGCTAATTTGCTAATTAAAACATTATGAAAGAAGACATTAAAAACGTTGAATACGGACTAGAAAAAATATTTGAAGGAGCGCAAGATTTCTTGCCTCTTTTGGGAACAGATTACGTAGAATTTATTGTGGGAAATGCCAAGCAGGCAGCCCACTTTTACAAAACTGCTTTTGGATTTCAATCCCATGCCTACAAAGGACTTGAAACAGGTTGTAAAGACTATGCTTCTTATGTAGTAAAACAAGACAAAATTCGCATTGTATTAACTACCCCTCTAAATTCAAGTAGCTGGATGAATGATCACCTAGCCAAACATGGAGATGGTGTAAAATTCGTAGCTCTTTGGGTAGACGATGCTCAAAAATCATGGGAAGAAACTACCAAAAGAGGAGCAAAATCATTCATGGAACCTACAGTTGAAAAGGACGAACATGGAGAAGTGGTAAGAGCTGGGATTTATACCTATGGAGAAACAGTACACATGTTTGTAGAAAGAAAAAATTACAACGGTCAGTTTCTGCCAGGTTACGAAAAGTGGGAATCAGATTACAATCCTGAACCAACCGGGCTTAAGTTCATTGACCACATGGTTGGAAATGTTGGGTGGAATGAAATGAATACTTGGGTAAAATGGTACGAAGATGTGATGGGGTTTGTCAACTTCTTATCTTTTGACGACAAACAAATTCACACCGAATATTCTGCCTTGATGAGCAAGGTAATGAGTAACGGAAACGGAAGAATCAAATTTCCAATAAACGAGCCAGCTGAAGGCAAAAAAAGGTCGCAAATAGAAGAATATTTGGACTATTATGAAGGGCCAGGAGTACAGCATATCGCGGTAGCTACAGATGACATTATTTCTACTGTGAGCAAACTGCGAGCAAGAGGAATCGAGTTTCTCTCTACTCCACCAGAAGAGTATTACCGTGCCGTACCAGGGAGGTTAGAGGAGCATTCTCACGAATTGAGAGAAGACATAGAAACTCTTAAAGGATTGGGAATCATGATTGATGCCGATGAGGAAGGCTATTTATTACAAATATTTACCAAGCCGATTGAGGATAGACCCACTTTGTTTTTTGAAATAATCCAAAGAATGGGTGCAAGAGGATTTGGAGCTGGAAATTTCAAAGCCTTGTTTGAATCCATTGAAAGAGAGCAAGCAAAGAGAGGGACATTGTAAAATCCCATCCCTTGCCCTTCCCTCGGGGAAGGGCACAATTATTTACCTTTACTAAGGAATATTAAACGAGAATATTCCCTTCCTTCGGGGAAGGATAGGATGGGAAAAAAAGTATTATGAAAAGAGAAGAATTATTAAAGGCAATAGACGAAAAATATGAAGCTATGGGGCAAAACCCGGATGTTCATCTATCAGGACTACTTCATGCCGAACCCATGACTTATTGGGATTTTGCTAATGTAGATGCATTGTTGAGCCTTCAAATACAGCGAACTCAGCTCAAAGATGAAATGGTCTTTATCATGTACCATCAAGTAAATGAGTTGTTGTTCAAAATGATTTTGTGGGAGATAAAACAAATCGCAGAAGAAGAGAATATACAGCCCGAAAAATTTACGATGCATCTGGGGCGAATAAGTCGATATTTCGATGTGTTGGCCAATTCATTCACGGTAATGGGCGATGGTATGGAGCTTGAACAATATATGAAGTTTAGGGATACCCTAACTCCTGCAAGCGGATTTCAAAGTGCGCAATACCGCCAAATTGAAATTGCTTCAACTGAGTTAATCAATTTAATTGACCTAAGATTCAGAGCTTCTATAGATCGAGAAACACCGTATGAACATGCTTTTGAGCACATGTATTGGCAGGCTGCCGGTAAAGATTTTAAAACTGGGAAAAAGAACGCCTTGTTAGTCAATTTTGAAAAAAAATATAAACGAGAGCTTATTGATTTCATGAAGGACTACAACACGGTAAATCTATGGACTAAGTTCAAGCAACTACCCGAAGAATTCAGGAAAGATGTGACACTGGTAAATGCCATGAGGCACTATGATTACACCGTAAATATAAAATGGGTGATGAACCATTACCACGCTGCTGCCAAATACTTGGGTGAAGCTGCTGCAACAGGCGGTAGTGATTGGCACAAATACATGCATCCCAAATACCAAAAAAGAATTTTTTTTCCAGACTTATGGAGTAAGGAAGAACAAGAGAATTGGGGGATTACAAACCTTGAGGAGATTAAAATTTTGAATGAACTATAATCAAAATCGAGGAGGGAATACATTAAAACTCCTAAAATAAAAGTAGGTAATAAGTTAGCCAATAGATTCTGAGTCAAGTTCAGAATGACTGCTTTACTTATTCTCTATTTTCTCTATTCCATACTCTATTTTCTTCATGAATCTAAAAACTCCAATTGTGTTGATCCAATTCAGATAAACAGGCAACAAGTAAATCAATACTTCCTTTAATGTCTTTTTTGTTTGCCATTTCTATCGACTGATGAATGTGACGAGTAGGAATGGAAACTGCTCCTGCAATGGAACCTCCAGGAGTCATTCTTTGGATTCCAGCGGTATCAGTTCCACCAGCCGGCAATATTTCTGGTTGCCAAGTAATCGAATGTTTATCAGCTGTTTTCTTCATAAAGCTGACCATTCGGTGGTCACAAATAGTTTGCGAATCCATTATTTTTATAGCCGTTCCTTTTCCTAGTTCAGTTACTTTTTCGTGGGCCGAAGCTCCTGGCACATCAAATGCAATGGTGGTATCAATTCCAAAACCAAAATCTGGCATGATGTTTAGCGCTGAAACATTGGCTCCTCTGAGACCAACTTCTTCTTGTACAGTAAATACGGCATATACATCGTACGGAACCTCTTGCAATTGTTTCAATACTTCAATCAAAATAAAAACTGAAACTCGATTATCTATCGACTTGCAATTAACACAATCCCCCATCTCGATCAAACCTCGTTCTCTTGTTATTGGATTTCCCACCTCGATGTACTTCTCTACCTCTTCTTTGCTCATTCCCATGTCGATGAAATAATCGGTAGTCTTGGGCATTTTTGTTCTTTCTTCGGCTGTCATTACATGAATCGGCTTAGAACCCATTACTCCCATTAAATCTTTTTTTCCGTGTACAATTACTCTTTGTGCTGTCAAAGTTTTTGGGTCAAACCCACCTAATGTATGAAACCGTACGAATCCATTCTCATCAATGTGAGTCACAATAAAGCCTATCTCATCCATATGAGCACCCAACATGACTTTCTTGGAGCTGTCTTTTCCTTTTTTAATGGCCGTTACATTTCCCAAATTATCAACAGAGAACTCGTCTACCAAAGATTCAATTTCTTTCAATACAACTTTTCTAATTCTATCTTCAAATCCCGGAGCTCCCGGTGTTTCGCAAATTTCTGAAAGTAATTTAATGTCAATCATAATACAGTTAATTTTTTGGTTTTCGGTACAATAAATATTGCCCCACAATGATTAGAAGTGTAGTAAAAATAGTACTCAAAATGGTTTTTAATAGGATAAGTGGCAAAGCCAAAATAGAAAATTCTTCTAACAAAAATAGCCAAAAGAAAAAAGCCCCAAGAAGCATGACACAATATAATGCATACTTTTGAATATCCTCGGTATAAACGGTTAGTTCTTGAACGTTTTCAAGCGGATTTGTGGTTTGTATTCTTCTGAGCAACAAGGGGCGAACCAATGCCAAGAATAAGCAAGATGAAGCATGAATACCTTCTGTATTTAAAAACATATCAATACATAACCCTAAACCCAGAGCGACAAGCATGGTAATATACTTGGGTAATTTGGTGGAAAAAGTCAATAAGAAAGAAACATAGACAGAAAGCGAAATATAGGAGTTCAAAAAGCCTAAATCAATTTGATTTATCACAAATACTTGAATAAGAACTAGTCCAATAAAGCGGAGACTATTTGCTAGTATACTGTTCATTGTTGTCCGAAAGATTGAATCACAGAATCTAATTCTGTTTTGTATAAATTTGTTACTACGAATACGTGATGAATGGCGTAAAAGTCTACGGCAGTTTTAATTTTTACCACCTGATTTTTACTGCCTGGTTCTGGGGTTTTTTTGGTTACAACGCCAACTATTTCTCCTTGTGGAAAAATTCCCGAACCGCCCTGGGTGATAATCGTATCCCCTTTATTGATGGAAAAGTATGATGGAATTCCTTTCACGGTCATTTCATTTATCTTATCGGTTGGCAGCCATTGCAAAGTTCCAACACAACTATCATTCAATGGCTTTACCGGAATCTTGAATTCTACATTCATTAAACTCATAACGGAAGAGTAATGATCGGATACATTACGCACAAATCCAACGATGCCATTCGCATTGACAACTCCCATTTCGGGCTGAGTTTGCTTGGTAGTTCCTACGTCTAAAGTCAGAATATTCTTTTCTCTACTGGTTGAATTTTGAATTACGACAGCTGGCTGAAATAAATATTGTTGAGAATAATATTGTTTATCTATTTGAATTAAGTCCTTGGATACTATACTGTAATTAAAAAAAGCTTCTTGTTTTAGTTGAGCGTTCTGTTCCGAAAGTGCTTCATTTTCTTTCCTTAAATTGAAGTATTGAAATACAGCGTTTTTTTGTTGAAATAACCAACCGGAAACACTCGCACTAGAATTTAGAATTTGTGCTTGTTGGAAACTTGAATTCCGTTGAACTAGAAAAAAAACAAACATTTGGAGCACAATGAAAAACAGCAGGAATCTAATTTTATTAAAAAATAAAAGTAAGTTTTTCATATCGTACTGGCCTGTTTAAAATTACTAGGTGCTTATATTCCTTTCATTAAGAATTGAAATCTGTCGATGTTATCCAAGGCAATACCAGTACCTCTTACCACCGATCTCAATGGCTCGTCAGCAATATGAATTGGCAACTGTGTTCTTAAAGAAAATCGCTTATCTAAACCTCTTAAAAGAGACCCTCCGCCAGCTAAATAAATTCCAGTTTTATAGATATCTGCTGAGAGTTCTGGAGGGGTCATCTCGAGAGCCGACAATATCGCTTCTTCAATTTTAGTAATCGATTTATCCAAAGATTGAGCTATCTCCTTGTATGAAATGGTAATTTCTTTGGGTATTCCCGTCATCAAATCTCTTCCTCTAACCGCATAATCTTCTGGTGGATCATCTAAATCCATGGTTGCTGCTCCGACCTCAATTTTAATCATTTCGGCAGTTCTTTCTCCAATCAAAATATTGTGTTGTCTTCTCATGTAATCTTCGATGTCTGCAGTAAAATCATCTCCTGCAACTCGAATAGATTTATCGCACACAATACCCCCTAAAGCAATGACAGCAATTTCTGATGTACCACCCCCGATGTCAATAATCATGTTTCCCATTGGTTCTTGAACATCAATACCGATTCCAATAGCAGCCGCCATTGGTTCGTGAATAAGGTATACCTCTCTCGCTCCAGCATGTTGAGCAGAATCACTTACTGCTCTTTTCTCAACTTCAGTAATTCCCGATGGAATACAAATCATCATTCTTATTTTTGACAAAGAAGAAAATACATTTTTCTTTTCCTGAGTCATCTTTATCATCCCCTTTATCATCTCCTCAGTGGCCTTGTAATCTGCGATTACTCCATCTTTCAAAGGACGAATTGTTCGGATGTTTTCATGCGTTTTTCCATGCATTTGTTGCGCACGTTTTCCAATCGCAATAATTTTATCGGTTTTTATATCCATGGCCACAATGGAAGGTTCGTCTACAACTATTTTTCCATTTTGGATAATAATTGTGTTTGCTGTACCTAAATCAATGGCAATCTCTTGTTGAAAAAAACTAAATAGTCCCATTATATTCTTAGTGTTTAAAGTGTCTGGTACCTGTAAATACCATTGATATTTTGTTGGCGTTACAGTACTCAATTGACAAGTCATCTTTTATTGAGCCTCCTGGCTGAACAACTGCATTTATTCCTTCATTTCCAGCAATTTCTACGCAATCAGGGAAAGGGAAAAAGGCGTCTGAAGCCATGACAGCATGTTGTAAATCAAAACCAAACGACTTTGCCTTATGAATGGCTTGGTTTAGAGCATCCACTCTTGAGGTCTGACCTGTACCGCTGGCCAATAATTGACCATTCTTTGCTAGAACAATCGTATTTGATTTTGTGTGTTTGCAAATCTTTCCCGCAAACTCTAAGTCTGTCATTTGAGACTCCGAAGGAGAAGTATTCGTCACTGTTTTAAACTCATTTTTAGAGTCTGAAATAAAATCTTTGTCCTGAACCAATACTCCGTTTAATATCGTTCTGAATTGATTACTGGGTAAGGAAAATTGTTTTTGAACCAATAGGATTCGATTCTTCTTTCCTGTTAAGGTTTCAAGAGCTTCAGCCGAGTAAGAAGGCGCAATCACCACCTCACAAAACAAAGTATGAATTTTCTCTGCTGTTTCTTTATCAATTTCTGTGTTTGAAATCAACACTCCGCCAAATGCCGATACTGGATCTCCAGCTAATGCATCTATGTAGGCTTGTGAAATCGTATCTCTTGAAGCCAAGCCACAAGCGTTGTTATGCTTAAGAATAGCAAAAGTAGGTTTAGAATCTTTGAACTCTAATATTAAGTTAACCGCTGCATCTACATCTAGTAAATTATTGTAAGACAATTCTTTCCCGTGTAGTTTATCAAAAAAACCAGTTAAATCTCCATAAAAACTTCCTTTTTGATGGGGATTTTCTCCATACCTCAAAACCGATTTTTCCTGTAAACTTTGTTTGAATGATGACTGGTTGTTGTCATCGAAATAATTAAAAATATGAGAATCGTAATTGGATGAAACATCAAAAGAATCTTTTGCAAACTCTCTTCTTTCTTCCAAAGAAAGAGCTCCGTCATTTTCTGAAATTAAGTCCAATAATTTTTCATACTGACTGACAGATGAGACGATCGTAACGTCTTTGTAATTTTTTGCAGCTGCTCGAATTAACGAAATACCTCCAATATCAATTTTTTCAATGATATCCTCTTCACTTGCTCCTGATTTCACAGTTTCCTCAAATGGATACAAATCCACTATTACCAAATCCAATTCTGGAATTTCGTATTCTGCGATCTCTTTTTGGTCACTTTCGTTTGCTCTTCTGGTCAAAATTCCTCCAAATACCTTCGGATGTAATGTTTTAACTCTTCCCCCTAAAATGGAAGGGTAAGAAGTAAGCTCTTCCACAGGAACGACATTTATTCCTAATTCTTCAATAAAATTCTGAGTTCCTCCAGTAGAGTAGATAGTTACTCCTTGTTCAGTTAACTTTTTAACAATCGGCTCCAACCCATCTTTATAAAAAACTGAGATTAGGGCTGATTTTATCTTTTTTCGAGACATTCTTTTACATTTTTCACAAAGATAGTCAACTCAGCCGAGTTTTTTGCAATAAAACCGCATTAATCAAAGGTTTTTTTTACCTATTCAAAGCATTGATTTATAGTCGCTTAAATCTCAACAATATGCTAAACCAAAACTTTATTAATCTTTTTAGTCAAGATATTTGTTTACAAAATAAAAATATCTCTATATTTGCAAACCAATTTGAAAGAGGGCAATTAGCTCAGTTGGTTCAGAGCACCTCGTTTACACCGAGGGGGTCGGGGGTTCGAATCCCTCATTGCCCACAACAAAGCTTCAGTAATACTGAGGCTTTTTTTATGCTCTACATTTCATTCCTTTTAAGTTGTCTTCATAGTGTTTCTATAGCTAGATATAACATTAATCCATTGGGAAATGAGCGTTGTATTTCCGATTGACATTATTCTCAGCAAATGAACAGTTTGATGTGCACCTACTTTCTCAAAAGTGTGCTTAGACGCTATTTCCAGAGCTTACCCAAAACTATACTTACAATAAATTAGGGAACAACTAAAGTAAAGTTGTTTTCAAAATGCAAAATTTAGTTCATAAAAAAAGCTCCAATCAAATAATTGGAGCTTTAAGTTAACAAACAGACCGTTTGCTTATTTCGTAATAGTCATCTTTTTTGTAATTCTTTTTCCGTTTACAACGATAGAATAAAAATACATTCCAGCGTTCAATTCATTTGAATTCACTTCAATGGTATGCGTTCCCGCATTTCTATTTCCTTCGAAAGTAGAAATTACCTTTTTTCCTGTAATGTCCATTACTTCAAAAGTAATTTCTGCGTTGTTCTCCAAAGAATATCTTACTGTTGTGAATCCATTTGCTGGGTTCGGGTAATTTTGGAACAATTTTGCTTCGCTTTTGTTTTCTTTTACAGAAATAGAGTTAGTCTGCGAAAGAGTTAAATCAATATCAATTGACTCATATATTCCCGCTCCGTACGCCAAATAAGGAATATATCTTCCTGCCCATCCTGCTGACAAACCGTGTCTTACTGAGGAAGTTACAGTGTTTGAAGCAGTATAATCTCCTGGTACGTAGTTACTAAATGTTCCATCTCCGTTCAATTCAGCAGTTACTTGTGTCCATCCACCTACACCATATCCCATTGTATCCACGTAAGGCGTAAAAGTATTTCCTGGTTTGAAGTCAATCGTTACTGCAAACAATCTATCAACAGTAATTCCTGCTGCTGTTTTTGCATATTGTAATCCGTTTGCTAAAGTATCTTGTGGTCTTAACACAACTTTGTATTCAGCAACAACACCTGGTGCAATCCAAGTATTTGTATCTGTGTTCAACATTGCAAACCTTGTAGTATCATTACTTGATGGATAATCTGTAGAAGTTCCAGTAAAGAAGAAAACCCTATCTAGGTTCACACTAGTTGCAGATCTTACAACTCTAAATATCAAGGTATCTACAGAGTTCGATCTATCTTGAGCCCACACACCGTAAGTAGCGATTGAATCAATTGTTGTAGACATAGATGCGTCAAAAATTGTTGGGTAACCCAATGTATTTTGATTCATCACCGGTGAAGTTAAATCATAAACTTGTCCATATGAATGGTTAAAAACACTTCCTAAAGTTCCTCCATAATCAGCAAAAGGAGTTGAGTCTGGAAACGTGTAATAATAGTCGTAATCCGGAGTTGAAGAATAATAATTTGAACTTAAATCAATAAAGTTAAATTTCACTTTATCAATTGTATATCTGTTTGAAAAGTTGTGAGGGGCTTTTAAGTCTCTAACTGTGTGATGAGCTGGAGCCTCTTTAAAAACCGATTGGTTTACTGGTGCCTGAGCCATCATTGTTGCAGAAAGAATCATTCCTGCAAGAGCTAAGTAAATTTTTTTCATAAGTATGTTTTTAGTATTAAATATAATTTCAAATATAGCACATTAATTTAACATTTACATAAATCTTTCGTAATTTTTCCTTAATTTAGTAAAACTATAAACGTAAAATAATACACTCATGAAAAAAACTTTACTTTCGCTACTATCTTTAGGATTGGCATGGTCTGTCGGAGCACAAACAACGTCAAAAATAATAGAAAAAGCTTCAAATGATTTTGCTGTAAAAAAGGAAAAAGCAGCGGATGGTTCCGAATTAATACATGGACCTATTGCCCCTTCTTCAGCAGCAAGATCTCTAGCTGAAACAACAATTGGAACAACGGTTTACGATCTTCAAACAAATGGCACAAGCCAAAGAAGAATCGTAAATCATTCGGACGGAACTATTTCCGCGGTTTGGACAATGGACAACGGTGTTAGCCCATATACAAACAGAGGGGCAGGTTACAACTATTTCAACGGAACAGCTTGGGGTGCATTTCCTACTTCTAAAGTGGAGACTACGAGAAATGGATGGCCTGCCTTAGCATCAAGCGCAAATTTAAACAATGAAGTAATCATATCTCATTCTGGTACTGGCGGCCTTACAATGAATCAGCGTTCCACCAAAGGAACTGGAATCTGGAAAGAAACGATCATTCCTACGACCATTCCAACTGGATACGATGTATTATGGCCAAGAGCAGTTATTGGAGGAGCCAACGACAGTACGGTTCACGTTATAGCTATTGTTCGAAGCTCAGCTACTCCTGCTATTCCATACAGAGGTTTAACGAACGCGTTAGTTTACTACAGATCGCAAAATTTAGGAGTTACATGGGATATTCAAGATTCAATTCTGCCAGATTTGGATTCAAGCGTATTTACTTACGTATCTGCAGATGCTTATTCAATTGACGCGAACGGAAACACGGTTGCCATGGCTGTGTATAATTCTTGGGGAGATGTGTTGGTTTACAAATCAACCAATAATGGCGATTCATGGACAAGTACAATTGTCTCTGATTTTCCCATTAATAAATATGCAATAGATGACGGTTCGGACATCACAGGTGATGGTGTAAGTGATACCATTACAAGTTGTGATGGTTCTGGTTCGATGATGATCGACAATAATAATATTGTACATGTTTTTTACGGGCAAACCAGAGTTTTGGATGCAGATACAACCGATGACGGAACTTCCTATTTCCCTGGCACAAATGGTTTGGCATATTGGAATGAGGGTTTTGGTGCAGATTCGATTCAGGTTATTACTGGCGCTCTGGATTTAGATGGTTCAGGAGCTTTAGAAGTTGTTCCTTCTGGAGGTTCTTTTCCTTCTTACCAGGTAGGTATGTCAAGTATGCCAAGTTGTGGAGTATCCTCAAATAACACGTTATATTTGGTTTATGCTGCAATGGCCGAAACACATTCGGATGGCGTTCAAACTTACAGACATTTATATGTGATGAATTCAACTGATGGGGGTGCGACTTGGTCAAATCCTGAAGATTATACACCAGATTTTAGTTTTGCAATTTATGAAGCTGTTTATCCTTCAATGGCTAAGCATGTAGATAGCAACATCCACATTATATACCAAAGAGATTTCAGTCCAGGACATTCGATTTCTGGAGATTTAGATCCAGCCGTGATCAATGATATTGTATACCTATCAATTGACACTAACTTGGCAGAACCAATGGTTTCAGTAAAAGAAATTGAAACTTCATTGAATGTTTCTGTTTTCCCTAATCCTACAAATGATTTAGTAAGTGTAAGAATATTAGCTGATAATGCAACAAGCGAAAGAATGAGAATTTCTGTAATTGATGCAACAGGAAGAATAGTGTATTCCGCACAAGAATCATTCAACGGAACAGCAGCTCTATATCAAATGAATGTGGCAAATCTTGATGCAGGTGTTTATTTCATAAGACTAGAGTCTCAATCAGGAGTCATCACAAAATCATTAGTGAAAAAATAATCGTTCAATCCTATTATTTGAAGAGAGCCTTATTCTTAAAAAGAGAATAAGGCTCTTTTTTTTATCTTTGCTCTCGAGACATTCACTTTTATGAAAATCAAACTAAGCGCTGTAATTATCACTTTTAATGAAGAAAAAAACATCGAAAGGTGTATTCTTTCCTTACAAAATGTAGCTGATGAAATTGTTGTGGTTGACTCTTTTTCGACCGACAAGACAAAAGAAATTTGTTTGAAACACAAAGTGAAGTTTTTGGAGCACGCCTTTGAAGGACATATTCAGCAAAAAAACTGGGCAATCACGCAAGCAGAGCACAAGCATGTTTTATCGCTCGATGCAGATGAAGCTATATCAAGCGAACTTGAAGAATCTATCCAGAAAGTGAAAGATAACTGGATAGGAGAAGGATATTCTGTTAACAGAATGACGAATTACTGTGGCAAATGGATTAAACATGGACATTGGTATCCTGATGTTAAATTAAGACTTTGGGACTCTACCAAAGGAAAATGGGGAGGCAAAAATCCTCATGACACGTACTTACTGAAATCGGGAAAAAAAGGCGAACATCTCCAAGGTGATTTACTACACTATAGCTATTACACGGTAGAAGAACATTGGGTACAAGCCGAAAAATTTTCTGAAATTGCGGCAAAAGCTTACCATGAAGCAGGAAAAAAATCGAATTGGCTAAAAATTATTTTCAGCCCAATCTCACGGTTTATTTCCGGATATTTGTGGAACAGAGGGTTTCTTGATGGTAAATACGGCTGGATAATAGCTCGAATTACTTTTTGGGAAACAAAACAAAAGTACAAACGGTTAAAAAACTATACCTCGTAAGTAAAATTGAAGCTTTTTATCTCCTCCAACGTATCGAACAATTCTTGAACCTCCATTGTTGTTACTAGCTTCATTCTCAATGGCTTGAAATCTCTTATCCCTTTGAAATAATTTGCATAGTGTCTTCTCATCTCTACAATTCCTTCGTGTTCTCCTTTCCATTCCAAGGACATCTCAAGATGCTTTTTCACCACATCCACTCGCTCGTTGATAGTAGGTAGCGGTAGTTCCTTACCTGTTTTAATAAAATGTTTTACTTGATTGAAAAACCAAGGGTTACCGATACTTGCTCGCCCTATCATAACGCCATCAACTCCAAATCGATTTTTGTACTCTACTGCTTTTTGGGGTGAATTAATATCTCCGTTTCCAAAAACGGGAATGGTCATTCTGGAATTGTTCTTTACTTCCGCAATTAACGACCAATCTGCTTCGCCTTTATACATTTGTTTCCGTGTTCTTCCGTGAATCGAAATTGCCTTAATTCCAACATCTTGCAATCTTTCGGCTACCTCTACAATGTACTTGGAGTTGTCATCCCAGCCAAGTCTTGTTTTTACTGTCACGGGCAAATGAGTAGAGTTTACTATTTCCTTTGTCATCTCCACCATTTTGGGAACGTCTTGCAAAATTCCAGCGCCAGCTCCTTTGCCAGCTACCTTTTTTACTGGGCATCCGTAGTTAATATCAATGATGTCTGGATTAGCCCCTTGAGTTACTTCTGTGGCCTTTCTCATCGACTCGATATTCGAACCAAATATTTGAATCCCGACAGGCCGCTCATATTCAAAAATATCTAACTTCTTTACGCTCTTCGCTGCATCTCGAATTAATCCCTCTGAGGAAATGAACTCTGTGTACATCAAATCAGCACCGTGTTGTTTACACAAAGCACGAAATGGCGGGTCACTTACGTCCTCCATAGGCGCAAGTAACAAAGGGAAATCTCCTAACTCTATGTCGGCTATTTTTACCAAAAAAAATTACAATTAGTTTAACTAAAGCACAAATATAATACCTTTGAGTAATTGGGATTAGAAAAACCAAAGTAAAGTATCAAACTAAGAAAAAGAATATCTTTGTCTGATAGTTAAAACACTCACCTTTGTCCATCCAATTCAACTTAAATGTATCATAAATCAAAAGGTATATTACTTCGTAAAATTAAGCTAACGGGAGGAGGGTTTATGCTGAAAATATTTACCTCCGAGTACGGAATCCGCTCATACTTTGGAAGGACGAGCAAACAAATGAAGAATAAATATCTGCCTCTCTCAATCGTGAATTTAACGGGTTTTCAGCAGCCAAAAAAAACGGTATATTCTTTAAAGGAATATGAATTAGCAACACCGTTAAGAGACATTTACCAAAATATTTATAAGTCGAACGTTCTAATTTTTATCAATGAAATATTAAACCAAGTCATTCAAGAAGAGGAACCAAATCCCGAAAAATTCACCTTCTTGGAATCCAAAATTATTGAATTGGAGGACGAGAAGTTTGATTCCAACTTTCATCTTGTTTTTTTGATACAACTAACCTCTTATCTTGGTTTTGAGCCAGATACAAACGGAGAAGGAACCTACTACGATTATTCAGAAGGTGAATGTACTTTTTCTTCTCCTGCTCATGCTCATTTTTTTGATCAAGAAGAAACCTTGTTGTTTCTCACAATTTGCAAAGCAGCATTCGATAAAAATGAAAAATTTCACCTTTCAAACACTTCAAGAAAAAGAGGGTTGCAGTTAATTATAACCTATTATCGCTACCATACCGAAATGCGTGAATTAAAATCTTTGCCTGTTTTAGAAATGATTTTCAATTAAACCCATTCCGTTTTTTTATCTTTGATAAATCGAAAACAACCAATATGAAACAACCCATATACCTTCTATTCATCTTTCTAATTGTGCTGTTTTCTTGTAAAGAAAACATTTCTGATGAGCCAACAACCCATGAAAGTTCACAAGAAAGCACCAATTCTGGACCAAAAAACATTATTCTGCTAATTGGAGACGGAATGGGAATTTCGCAAATCACTGCTGGAATGTACAGAAATGGCAACCAGCTTGAACTAGAACGGTGCAAATCAATTGGCTTGATCAAAACAAACTCCAAAAAGGAATTGATCACAGATTCATCTGCTGGAGCAACAGCTTTTGCTACCGGAAAAAAAACCAGAAATGGAATGGTTTCTCAATCGATGGAAGATTCTGCCAACTACAAGACATTCATTGAGTATGCAGAAGAAAATAAAAAATCTACCGGCCTAGTGGTTTCGAGTACGGTAACTCACGCCACACCGGCCTGCTTTTATGCGCATTATCCGAGAAGATACAACGCAAACGAACCTATCTCCGCACAATTCGTAAATAGCGGAGTTGAGGTGTTGATTGGTGGCGGTAAAAAGTATTTTGAAAACAGAAAAGACGGTAGAAATTTGCTGGAAGAATTATCCAAGAAAGGTTACACCGTTCTAGATACTTTAACTTCAGGGTTCGACACAAAAGAAGTGTTCAAGATGGTGTATTTGTATGCGCCAACTCAACCAGGGAAACTTGTTTTTACTGAAGGGGACGAAGCTCCTAGCAGAGGACCAATACTTCCTTTGGGTACACAAAAGGCAATAGACGTATTAGAAAAAGACACCAACGGATTCTTTCTGATGGTAGAGGGTTCGCAAATAGACTGGGGAGGTCATAACAACGATTCAGAATACATCATAAACGAAATGCTGGATTTCAATAAATCTGTGAAAATCGCTCTTGATTTTGCCGAAAAAAACAAGGAAACACTTGTGATAATTACGGCAGATCATGAAACAGGAGGTTACGCGATTATTGAAGGAAAATTGGACGGCTCCCAAATGACCGGAGGATTCTCAACTAAACATCACAGCGCTTCCATGATTCCCGTTTTTGCTTATGGAAAAGGAGAAGAAGTATTTTCAGGAATTTATGACAATACCGCTATTTTTTATAAAATGATGGATGCTTTTGGATTTCAAACGACAGATTAATTTGAGCCCAAATTGAAGAAAAAGCTCTAAAACCATTGAAAACTGCTCATTTTAATCACTCTACGTCATAATAATTAGAGATTTAAATCGCATATTATTATGTTTTTTTTCGATTACAATCACTAATTATTATATATTTGGAGTGGATGATACCCCGAAAGATAGAAGATATAATCAGGATTCGGCTTTTTAAAGGAAAAGCTATATTGTTATTTGGCGCTCGCCAAGTGGGAAAAACTACGTTGGTGAAAAACCTAGCTAAGATTAGCCATAAAAAAGTTTTGCACCTAAATGGAGACGAACCCGATATACGAGAATTGCTTGGCTCAATTTCTTCTTCTCAGCTAAAGAATTACATAGGCAACAACGAGTTGGTAGTCATTGACGAGGCTCAGCGAATCCAAAACATTGGAATAACGCTGAAATTAATCACCGATAATTATCCCGAAATTCAAGTAATTGCAACTGGCTCTTCTTCTCTTGATATTGCTAATTCTGCCAAAGAACCGCTCACAGGCCGGAAATTTGAATACACGCTTTATCCATTTTCTTTTCAGGAATTGGTGAATAATCATGGATTGCTGGAAGAAAAAAGACAATTAGAGCAGCGATTAATTTATGGATCTTACCCAGAAATAGTTCAAAATCCCAATGAAAGCGAAGAATTACTCAACTTGATTTCTGACAGTTATTTATACAAAGATTTACTATTGATTGAAACAATCAAAAGACCTAAGTTACTCGCTAAATTATTGAAGGCATTGGCTTTGCAGATTGGAAACGAAGTTTCTTATAACGAATTGTCGCAACTTGTGGGGGCAGACAAGGGAACGGTAGAAAAATACATCGATTTATTAGAACAGACTTTTGTCGTTTTTACGCTTCCATCATTTAGTCGAAATGTGAGGAATGAGCTGAAAAAGAGTAAGAAAATATACTTTTACGACACAGGAATAAGAAATTCGATTATTGGAAATTTTAATCCGGTTCACTCCCGAACGGATATTGGTGCATTGTGGGAAAACTACCTCATTGCCGACCGTATTAAAAAAGCGGAATATGGAAAAATTAGAACTAATTTTTACTTTTGGAGAACCACCCAACAGCAAGAAATTGATTTAATTGAAGAAACTGATGGAAAACTTGCCGCTTTTGAGTTTAAATGGAATGAAAAAGCGAAAGCAAAATTCCCCAAAACCTTTTCGGGGAATTATCCAGGCGCTAAATTTGGAGTAATAACTAGACAGAATTACGAAACTTTTTTAACCTAAACCATGGCAGAAGATTTAACCTTAACCAAAACCTCTAAAGAGGAAAAGTATCAGGAATTAATTCCTCAACTAACGGCATTAATTTCAGGAGAGAGTGATTTAATTGCTAATCTTGCTAATGTCTCAGCCGGACTCAAAGAAGCATTTGGTTTTTTATGGGTAGGTTTCTATCTTGTGAAAAATGAGGAACTTGTTCTTGGTCCGTTTCAGGGTCCAGTGGCTTGTACTCGAATTCAGAAAGGAACTGGAGTATGTGGTAGTGCCTGGAAAAAAGCTAAGACTTTAGTAGTTCCAGACGTTTCTAAATTTGACGGACATATTGCTTGCAGCTCTCTTTCTCAGTCAGAAATTGTTGTTCCTATCTTCAAAAGCAATGAAGTAATTGCTATACTGGACTTGGATAGCAAAGAATTGAATACTTTTGATGAGGTTGACGCCAATTATTTATCGTTACTCATGAATGAAATAAATTTCTAACTTTTGGGTTACCACTTTTACTACATGAAACTATTCTACTCCCTTTCGATACTTTGTGGCCTCTTATTGATTCAGAGCTGTGCTCAAATTTCTGCGCCTACCGGAGGTGCTCCCGATACGACTCCTCCAATATTGGATAGTTTAGGTACAATTCCTCTCAATTATTCCACCCATTTCAAAGGAGACAAACTCACCTTAACTTTTAATGAATATTTCGTTCTCAAAAACCCCAAACAGAATGTTTTTTTCTCGCCCAGTATAGAAAACGAACCTGAATTTTTGGTAAAAGGAAAAACACTTACAATTCTTTTGAACCATACTCTCAGGACAAACACGACCTATACCATCAATTTTGGAGATGCTATTTCAGATTATTCTGTAGGCAATGCTATTCCTGATTTCAAATACGTCTTTTCGACAGGTAATTTCATCGATTCGATGAGCACTACGGGAAAGGTAATTGACGCATTTTCTGGCACACCAAAACCCAATGTTCTCGTGATGCTATACGAAAACACCACGGATTCTGTTGTCTCTTTACAACGTCCAGATTATTATGCAATTACGAACAAAGAAGGAAGCTATTCGCTTACTAATCTCAAAACGGGAACATACAAACTATTTGCTTTAAAAGATGAAAACCGGAATTTTTTGTATGATTTACCCAATGAACAAGTTGCATCGCCCGATTCTCTTGTTTCATTATTTTTAGACACTCTTTCCTCTTACCACTTGCTTTCACTTTTCGCCAAGGACTTTGTTAAACAATCTGTTACAAGTAAAAAGTATGAATATCCCGGAAAACTTACTCTTACTTTTGCAAGGCCTGTCAAGAATTGGAACGTTGCCTATACAGATAGTTTAGATTTAGGTTTTATAAAAAGTGAAATTAATGAAGAGAAAGATTCACTCGTACTCTGGGGAGTTGAGCTTGCCAACCAAAAAACTAAATTAACAGTAAAACTTGATACACATACATCTGTTATAAATGTATACAAGTACAAAATCCCTTCCAAGGAAATTGAATTGAGCAAAACAAAATCAGACCGAAGTATTCATTCAAAATCCGCACTTTCGATCATTTTCAACAACGCCCTTTCAAAGGTCAATCGCGACTTAATTTCCGTTTTGAAAGATTCCTCGTTTATTCCCATAGATAGTGTTTCTCTAGCTACGAAAACTTTGAGTGTTTATTTTCCTAAATCTGAAGATCAGGACTATCGTTATAGGTTGTTGCCTCAATCGGTGGAAGACATCTTTGGGAACAAATTAAAAGACACGTTAGAAGGGCTTATTTCGATTAACAAAACTAGTTTTTATGGTAGTTTTACACTCAATATACTTCCTAAAAATGACTCCGTTCAATACATTCTTTATTTAGTGAACGAAAAAGGAGAAAAGGTGGGGACTCAGAATTTTATGGGGGTATCTACCGTTTCGTTTTCTCAGTTGAATCCCGGTAAATACAAACTAAAAGCCTTAGAGGACCGAAACAAAAATGGCCGTTGGGACACTGGAGATTACTACCTGAAGAAAAAACCTGAACAAGTCTTTTATTTTCCAATTGAAATTGATATTCGATCCAATTGGGAAATAGCTGAAAGTTGGGAGTTTTAGCCTTTATCAAGTAAAAGGCAGCCTGTTTTTCGAATGGTAAATATCCATGGCAACAATGATAGCAAAGCATGTCCAAACTGGAACGGAAGCCTTATCCGTATCTAGGTAATTATTCAACACTCCGTGAACAAAATAGGAAACTAGAGCAAGCATAACGGATAATAATAGTGTTTTTAGTTCCTTGTCTTGTAATTTGATATAAAGCATACTTCCTCGATAAAAAACAAAGAACAAAAGAACAAGAAACGAGAATAGACCGAGGACTCCCATTTCGGACAACGCACCCAAATATTCACTGTGAGCATTTCCTTTGTTACCAAAATTTGTGCTAATTACAGTAATTTCGCTTGAGTGTTGAAATGGAGCATATTCAAATGCATAAGTTCCTGGTCCCCAACCAAAAACAGGTCTTTCTTCAAACATACGCAAAGCGCAGTTCCACCTATTTATTCTTTCGAGGTTAGAGGCATCCGTGGACACATTCGAGATGGACTCGATATGTTTACTGATGTTTTCAGATGAATCTGTTTTGTTCTTGCTCAATGCAATAGAGATATCCGTGTAATACTGAACCCCCACAAAACCGCTAAAAAGAGCAAGTAGAACTACGTATTTAACATGGATTTTTAACTTAAATAATCCCCAAACTCCGAGGGCAGCAACTAAACTCACCCAAGCAGCCCGTGTGTAGGAGTACAGTAAACCAACGCTCAAAATCACTAAGAACAAAATGAGAATGTATTGAATGATAGCCGAGTTTTTTTTACGAGAAAGCAACCCAATAGCAAGAGGAATATAAAAAGCAACAATGGCACCATAAGAAGTGTGATCCTTGTAAAAAGGAGACATAATCCAGTGAGCAGCCTTTTGATCAAAGCCCCAAGTGTAATGGCGAATTAGTGTAATAAGTACCACGAGGGAGAGCGAAATTAAATAGAGCCAAACAACCCGATACATGTTCTCTTTTTGCTTAAATACAACGATCAAATAGAAAAATAAAGGAATGACAAACCAGAGTTTGGCAATCAAGAATTTTAGCGAAATTATGGGGTTGGAACTTGTAAATACTGTGATTGCCATCCACAATAGGTAGAATAATACAGAGAGAGTTACGGGATGATTTACGAAATGTTTGTCGTACGTTCCTCTGAGCAAAGCTCGAATGGAAAGAAGAATCATTAAACCAAACAAGATAGGTTCTGTGGGCAAGTAGAAACCAACATTTCCCAAAGAAAGTTGTTCTAAATTTAGCGAGAAAGGAGTACAAAGAATAACAAAAAACAGAAGTTCTTTGGTCTTGTAAAAGCTAAAATAGATAATGCTTATGGCTACTGGTAAAAACGACAAGTAATAATTTCCATGGAACAGAAAATACCCATTAACCCCTATAAATACTATACTGAGGAGGAAAAGAAGTGTGTTATGTATCGAAAATGCCTTGGGCATATTACGATTCTTTTCTTTTTAGCTCTTTCACTTTTTCAAAAACTAGCAACATCACGATGGCAAATAAAAATGCCGAAATGGTAGAAACAACCACAATTAACCACCTAATTGGGTAGGCTTTCTTTTCGGAAGCCGAAGCTTTTTCTACGGTAAATTTATGAGAAAACTTAGAATTAGCATCTGATTTTAATTGCTCATACACAGCATCTTTAGTGGATAGTCTGATGTTCATCCATTCCAGTTTGTTTTCGTAGTTGGAGTATATACTTCCGTATTGATCGGTTGCTTTTATTTTGGCTTCAATTAATTGCTTTGTGCTGCCATCCTTTGCATTTGCTAGTGCGGTAATCAAAGTAGGCCTTGTTTCTTTATCCACAACCCCTAATTGGTTAAGTGAAGCAAGCGTGTCAACAATTGTTTGAATATCCTCTTTTAATTTATTTCTTTCGGACTCGGCAACTTCCAGTGCCTCAGAAGATCGTTCGTTAATCATTCTGTTTTTTGCGTTGTCAAACAAGTTAGCGATGTCGTTTGCCATGTCGGCCGCCATCTGCGGGTTTTTGTCCATTACCTCTATCAACACGGAACCGTATTTTGTTCGAGAAAACGAGACGTTTTCTTCGTAAGTTTTGTTTAAGGCAGTATATTTTATGTTACTCGAAGTATCTATTTCATAGTGATTCATCAAATCATATTTATTGATAATCACGTTTCTTATTTCAGCAGACTGCAATACCTGTATCATTTGTTCTGCTTGCTCTTCTTCTCCAAATTGAGCCGCACTTTGTTCGGGGTGTACTTCATCCGTAAACGCAACCGTGTTAGACATGGCTGGGTACAAAGTTACTACTGACTTGAATTTTTCTTCGATCAATAAAGAGTAAATAATTGCTCCAATTGCTGCAATTGTGGTGATGAGAACAAGAAGTCCTTTTTTGTTCCAAATAAACTGGATGAGGTCTTCAGCTTGGTTATTTTCTTGTTGAGTCATGCTAATTGGGGTTAAAAATAAAGCGACTAAAATACTAATATATTAGCCATTTTTGAAATTATTTAAGGATAACGGTCATATTAAAAAATTATTAGTTCGATTTGCGCTTTAATTTTCTCAATTTGGTTCTAAGACATTTGTTGACTCATTTAGAAAAGATAAAATACTAGCGGCTGAGATTATTAGCAAGAACATAACAATAAAAAGTGATGAAATTCCTATCTTCGTTGGGTAAATAAACACGTGAAAATAGATGAAAATTATTGTACCAATGGCGGGTAGAGGCTCGCGTCTTAGACCCCATACGTTAACTATCCCGAAACCATTAATGCCAGTAGCCGGTAAGCCAATTGTGCAAAGATTGGTGGAAGATATTGCAGCGGTGAGTAATGAACCGATTGATGAAATTGCGTTTATCATAGGAGATTTTGGAGCGGAAACCGAAAAACAATTAGTAGGTATCGCAGAAAGTTTAGGAGCAAAAGGAAGTGTATTTCATCAAGAAGAGGCTCTTGGAACGGCTCATGCAATTTTATGCGCTCAAGAATCGTTGAAAGGAAATATTGTCGTTGCATTTGCTGACACGTTGTTCCGAGCAGACTTTAAACTAAACAAAGAAGATGACGGAATTATTTGGGTAAACCAAATTAATAATCCAAGCGCATTTGGAGTTGTAAAGCTTAACGAAGAAGGGACAATTACCGATTTTGTAGAAAAACCAAAAGAGTTCGTTTCGGATTTGGCAATTATTGGAATCTATTATTTTAAAGATGGCGAAAACCTAAAAAATGAATTGCAGTATTTGATTGATCATGATATCCGTGAAAATGGAGAATATCAAATTACCAATGCCCTCGAGAATATGAAGAAGAAAGGGGCAAAGTTCAAAACGGGCAAAGTAAATGCTTGGATGGATTGCGGGAATAAAAATGTAACGGTAGAAACAAACCAACGCGTGCTTGAGTTTATTGGAGAAAATATTGTGGAAGGGAATTATGAGGCGATTAACTCGGTGATTGTGCAGCCTTGCTTTATTGGCGACAATGTAAAATTGATCAATTCGGTCGTGGGCCCTCATGTTTCCATCGGGAACAATACTGTGATAGAGAATACGGTGATACAAAATTCCATTGTACAAAATGAATCACACATTGTAACTGGAAATATCACCAATTCGATGATTGGAAATAAGGTGAGTTACACGGGGAAATCTCAAGACTTAAGTATTGGAGATTACACAGAAATAAAGTAAAATGAAAAAAACTTCTGCCATAGTGCTTTTCTTGCTTTTTGGGTTCGCTTGCGCTCCCAAAAAGCAAGTGGTTGCTCCATCAGCTCGCACCAGTAGCGAAGCGCAGCAACGGAAGTTTATGAGTTTATTCATAAAAGCTACGAACGAAGCACAAATAGAAAACGATGACAAAGCCATCGAAATGTTTGAGCAATGCAAAGTTTTGAGTCCAAAAGAAGCTGTTGTTTATTACGAATTGTCTCGCTTGTATGCCAAAAAAAGAAATGCCCAACTTGCCTTTGAAAATGCAACTAAGGCAAACGAATTGAAACCAAAAAACAAATGGTATTTGTTGCAAAAAGCCCAAGTTCTTAATCGAACTGGACAACAAGAAAAGTCTATCGAAGCTTTTGAAGAACTTGTCTCTATTGAATCCAATAATTTGGAGGCGCTATACGAGTTGGCGGAGTTGTATCAGCGCACAAATAAACCATTAAAGGCTGCAAAAACAATAGGAAGAGTGGAAACTATAACTGGCAGAAACCCTCAGATGAGTTACCAAAAATACCTCCTCTTGCTCGATGGAGGAAAGGAAGAAGAGGCATTGGCAGAGATAAATGAACTCTTGAAACTACAACCTGAAAATGGGATGGGTAACCTAGCAATGGCACAGCATTACTCTAAAATTGGCGAAGATGAGAAAGTGTACCCAAGATTGATTTGGGTATTTGAAGACCCTGAAATTAGAACCGACACCAAGTTGTCTATTTTGCAAGACTATGCCCAGCGAATAAAAGAAGAGGAAGAAGCCAAAGCAGAAGCACAGAATTTGGTTAATCTATTGCTTAAAACTCATCCTTCCGATGTGAAATCCTATGCAGCTGCTGGTGATTTTTACACGAACTTGGGAGAATTGAAAAAAGCCAATTCCTTTTACGAAAAGGGACTTGCTTACGCCACTCAGTCTTATCCATTGTTCATGCAATTGCTTGATAATTCCTTTAATAGCAAAGATTTTGAATCCGTTACTTCTTACGCCAGTCAAGCGCTTGAATCTTACCCAACTCAGCCTGTTTTGTATTTGTACCAAGGAATGGGATACAAGGAAATGAAACAATACGAAAAGGCGGTTCAGGCATTTAAATCAGGACAATCGATCGTGGTGGATGACGAGAAAATTGAATTTGAATTTTGGTCCAAATTGGGTGAAACCTACAATGAACTGAAGCAGTTTTCTTTTTCTGACCAAGCTTTTGATAAAGCTATGGACATCAATGGACTGGATGTGTATTTATTGAACAACTACAGTTACTATCTTTCCTTGAGAAAGGAGAAGCTAGAGAAGGCAGCTAAGATGGCTAAGACTGCCAATGACTTGTTCCCTACAAATGCGTCATTCAATGATACTTATGGCTGGATATTATACCAACAGGGAAATTATGAGGAGGCAGAGAAATGGATAAAAAAGTCTTTGAACAATGGTGGAAATAACTCTGGAACTGTGTTGGAGCATTACGGGGATGTGTTGCATGAATTGGACAAAGACGATAACCGAGCAATGGAATACTGGAAAAGAGCCAAAGAAACTGGAGAATATTCAGATAAGTTGGAGGAAAAAATAAAAGAGGGAAAGAATGAAAAATAAGGTAGTATTGAATGTAATGGTGGCTGTATTCTCTTTGTTGCTTTGGCAGTGTAGAGCAAAAAAACCCTTGATTACAGATAGTTCCACTCAAGAATTGTTGTCCAAACAAAAAGCCGATACCATTGTCAGCCAGGTATTGGCCAATAATTTTGAGTTCACTGATTTAAAAGCGAAAATCAAAACGAAATTCAAAAGTAGAGAGAAACAGAATTTAGCTTTTGGAACTTTCATTAAAATCGTGAAAGATTCAGCCATTCACGCAACAATTTCATTAGCAACTATTCCTGTGGTAGTGGCGCTCATTACGCCAGACACACTCAAGTTTATTAATAAAAAAGACCAGAAATATTTTGTTGGAGGATTTGACTATCTCTCGAGGTTGATCAAAACAGAAATTAGTTTTTACGAGATTCAAGATTTATTGGTTGGAAATCCGGTGAAACTAAAACAATCTGAATTGCATTATTTGATTGAAGAAGAAAATCAAGTTTACCTGAGTAGTAAAAGTAAAAATGCCTTACAACTAGCAAATGAGAATAGCGCAGCTAGCTCTGAATGGCTAGTGAAATACTGGGTAAATGAATTGTATAAAACAGGAAGAACCTTGGTTGAGAATAGTGGAAAAAAAACCATGATAGAAATTACCCAAGCCGATTACAATAAGGTAGATGGACAATTGTTTCCTAATAGAACCCAAGCCGAAATTGTAACGCCTAAAGATTCGATAACTATCCAACTAAACTACCAACGAGTAAAAATTAATACAGGAGTAGAATTCGAATTTTCAATACCTGATCACTATACACCTTATTAATACTATGAGAAAGAACTTCTGCATACAAAGTGGATTATTCCTCCTTATCTTGATGTTTATTGGCGGTAACTCCTTTAGTCAAAAATCGAAGACAGAACGGTTAAAGGCAAAAGAAGAAGTGCTAAAAAAACAACTAGCACAAACTCAAGAGCTATTAAATGCGACTAGAAATTCGCAAAAGACTACCCTGAGCGAATTGCGAATAATTAATAAGCAAATTGCCTACAAAGAGGAGTTATTGATGAATATGAATAGTCAAATCAGGGAGACTGAAAGGCAAATTGATCTGAATAGAAAAGAAATAAAAGAGCTAGAAAGTGACTTGGAGAGATTGAAAAAAGAGTTTGTGGAAATGGTGAGGTTTGCCTATAAGAATAGAAAGAAAGAATACAATGCGATGTACTTGTTTTCTTCTGATGGTTACTCTCAAGCCTACCGCAGAATGAAATATATTGAGCAATACACGGCCAATAGAACGAGAAAAGCAAACGAAATAATGAAAATGCAAGAGGAGCTGAATGAACAAAATCTTGTATTGTTGAAAAATGTGGCTTCTAAGAAAGAATTGGTCGAGAGTTTTGACAGAGAGAAACAACAGTTTCTGGAGGTAAAAAGGCAACAACAAGAGGTGTTATCTAAAATTAAAGAAGACAAAGTGTCTCTCCAAAAAAAGCTGGACGACCAGAAAGCTGAGCAAGAAAGAATAGCGGCTGCTATCAGAGCCGAAATTGAAAAAGAACTGGCGCGTTCAAGAAAAAACAATACGTTTCAATTAAGTCCTGAGGCAAAGCTAGCATCCACAAGTTTCGAAAAAAATAGAGGAAGCCTGCCGTGGCCAGTAACACGAGGAACCATAACCAAGCGATTTGGAAAACAACGACATAGCCAAGTGGCAACTGCTTTTGTTCAAAACAATGGGATAGACATTAGTACACTAAAAGGAGCAAATGTAAGGGTTGTTTTCGATGGAACTGTTACGAGCGTTTTTACTATTCTGGGAAGCGGACAAACGGTAATTGTGAGTCACGGAGCGTACCGCACCGTTTATTCAAACTTAAAAACTGTGGAGGTGAAACTCAATCAAAAATTAAAAACAAAACAGACTATTGGGACACTTCTTCCTGATAATTCGGGTAGTATTTCGGAATCGCACTTTGAGATATGGAAAATATCAAATTCGGGCATGAATCCTCAAAACCCGGCAATTTGGTTGTATCGAAATTAACGTTGAGCGTACTCAGAAATAAGGTAGGCCAAAACAACCAAGATCAGTAGGAAGAAAAAGTATTTAGGGTCTTTGTAAATTGGTTTCTTAGGGCGTTTGGTAAAGTTTTCGTACTCATGAAAAAGCTTGCCAAAGTCCTTCTGCTTCTCCATTTTTTGTGATGAAGGCGAACGTAGTTTGGTGTCTTTATTTAGTTTGTACTTTTTCATCTCTTTTTCCCTTCTGTCAAGGCACTTTTTATGGTTTCAATGATTCGATAAACCTTCATTTTTGCCCTAGCCTCGCTTATTGCAAAAATACTCGCAATTTCTTTCAACGATCTTTCTTCAAAGTACCTAAGCTCAATTAATTGACTTTTTTCGAGAGGAAGCGACTCCATCACCCGCAAAATTTCATTCAATTGAGTTTCGCTGTTGTCCACCTCTATTTCGGTTGCGATATACGATAAAGAGTTTTCGGTTACCTCAATGGTAACCATTTGTTTTGAGGACCTAAAGTGTTGATTGGTTTCGTTGCTGGCAATTCGATACAGCCACGAAGAAAAAGGAAAACCCCGGTCTTCATATTTTTTTAAATGAGTCATTGCTTTCACAAAAGTGCGCGAGCAAATATCTCCTGTAACTTTTTCGTCTTGGATTTTTTTGAAAATAAACAGGTAAATCTGTTCAAAATATTTCTCGTACAAAAAGCCAAAGAATTCTTTGTTTTCCTTTGCTTTTTTGATGTATTCGCGTTCTATATGTTTTTCTTTTTCGGTCAAAAACAGTCTGTTACTTTTGGATATAACGCAAGAGTTACAAAAAGTAACAGCTCATGTTTCAGTTATTTTTCAATGACGGTGAAAACAAAATTTTTGTCCTGTTGAATGACTCTTACAACCGCACAGTGCGAAATATGTGCTACCTCAAAAGGCAGATTTTCATCAAATGGCTCATTTATTTTTGGTAAGCTAAATACTCTGTTACAATCCAAAATGCCTTCGGGTGTAAATCGTTGTATTCTGTAATTGGGTTCTTCTTTTTGGATACAAAACCAAGCTCCACCACCTTCGCCTGATAGCCACTGGGCTTTTTCTGGCACAAGTTCAGTTTTTTGTGGAGGTAGTATTCTTCCTTCTAAATCCATGTTACTTTTTTGTTAAAGGGTAAAGAATATTCATGCGCTTGGTTAACTGGTTGTTTTTAAGCTCGAAATAATACCGGTAATCATTGATAATCTTTACATTGGTAATGGTAGTATGAGTGATCGTGTAAGGAATTCTTATCAATAAATTTTTGATGAATCCCATATTGCTCGCTTTAGCAGTTTGGGCAACAAATCGAGAGCAATTGGTACCGCCAATATTAAAAGGGCCATAAATGATTGCCTCGCGGTTTTGCATGTTTTTGGCTTTTTTAAATGCTTGGTCGATATTGGGAACTACTAGTGTAGACGCAATAAGTCTTCCTTCGCCATGCGTTGCTTTGAGTTCTGATAATTCTCGCATCAATTCTTCCATGTTTTGAATTTCGCCCTTTTTAATGATCGGTTTTGAATGAAGAATTAAATCTGGATCGGTATGCCTATCTCTTACTCTTCCCTGTTTATTGGGAGTTTGGTAACGTCCAAAATCAAAATAACGAAATTCCTCTTCATCATGATCAACCAGCACAACGGCTGCATGTCCGGCTTTGTAAAAGTCATTTTTTAGAAATCCCAAGAATGCCATAATACCATCGTACCATTTCCCCTCTTTTATTACGGGTGTGTCTGGCCAAGCAAGAGGAATTATCGTTCCATTTGTTATTTTCATTGATTAAATATAAGAGTTCTTCTATACTTTATGAAACAACTTTCGAACGTTCCTGAGTTCGATTAACTGGAACAAGAAAAGAAATACTATTCCCGATACAAAAAGAATGATTGCTGAAACGAACCACGGGATAAATTCAAAGAAACTTTGAGATAGAATGAATCCTAACAAAATTGATAGAATAGAAAATAATAAGGCTCTTAGCACTAAGCTGTAATTAATAGATAAATGAAAGTAGGACTTGCACAGTGCGACCTGTGATATAGCCGTGAGTGCTTGAGTAATAAGACTTGCCAAAGCAGCGCCATACGCTTTGTAAATGGGGATTAGAACTAAATTCAGACCAATATTGAGAACTACCCCGGCAAATGCAATTTTATTGAGAGTTTTGAGGTTTCCATTGGCAGTGAGCAATGTTCCAAAAATGTAGGTGACTGAGATAAAGACAAAACAAATCATTAATATTTCGAATACTTGACCAGATTGAAAAGTACTATTAACGTAACGAGCTCCAATCAGCTCTTGACTATAAAAAGAGCAGGTAATGGCAACTAAAATAGCTCCAGGCAGCAAAATACTACTGGATAATTTTACAAGACTAGAAACAGTTTTGTTGTTTTTGAGCAGGTTGGAAAATAAGGGTAGGAGTAGTGAGGCAAAAAGAAATGCGATGTTATTGGCGGCTTCAAAAAATCTAAATCCGTTGGCATAAATCCCCGCTTGTATTTTTCCGTCTTCCAGCATTCTTTCCAGCATCACGCTGTCTGCTCTGTAATAGAATGTCATCAATAAGATAAGCAAAGCGTAAGGGGCACTTTGCCTAATTATTGCTAACGAAAATAATTTGTCCCAGTTAATTCTTGTCACTTTTTGATGAGAGACGAGAAAAATAAAAGCTGTAAAGGCCGAAATGAAATAAGCAAAAGTTTGTGCATAGACAAACCAATAAAGTTGGAATGGTTCTTCGGTAATTCCACCCCACAAAAGTATGGAGCAAATGATAATAAGTAGAAAACGGTCTAATACGGAAACAATGCTGTCGTATTTGAAAAGAAGGAGGCCTGCCAAGTTTGAGCGGAAATATAACGTGAACGAGGCTAATATTTGGTTGACAACTAACCACATCAGCAGGTAAATTTCGGATTGGTTGTACCCAATCAATGCTCCAAGAAACAGAATAAAGCCTGCATAAACTACCGCAAGAAGAATCCTTAAAGAGACGATTTTGGAAAAGTATTTTTGAATCAAGAATGGTTGCTGGGAAATGGTGCGCGTATTGAAGTTAACGATGCCAACATCCAATAAAATAGTGAAAAGGAAAGTGAATCCTAAAAGTGAAAAATACATACCGTACTCTTCTGCGCCAACTCGGTTTTGAATTTCTGCATCAATTCCCAAAATATAAAAAGGCTTCACCAAAAAATTAAGGAGAAGGACAAAAATAAGGTTTGTTGCGAATTTTCTATTCATGAGATGTAAATATAAGGAGTTTGTTCCAATACGAATGGCATTTATTGAATACTTCCTTTTTCTTGGTTAACTAGTCGTTGGGTGAGTTTGTACATAAGAAAAATTCGGGAATGGATAGAAGGGACGTTTTTTCTACCAAATGAATTACAAGATGTTAGGAAGCAATTTTTTTTTGTCGTATTCTTGTTCAAACTAAAAAAATAAAAATATGAACAAATTAAAAGCAGCCTTTGTTGGTTTAGCGGCCCTTGGACTTGGGTCTTGTACTGTTTCGCATACTGCAATTGTGACGAATAATCCAGTTGGTTCAAAAGTAGGGATGGTGCAAGCAAAAACTACAAACACGAAAGCCGATTATTCTTACCAGGCAGCCATGAAAAATGGAAAGATTACTAAAGTAGGGATTGCAGAGACCAAAGTCACAATGTTTTTTATTCCAAAAGCAACTACAATCGTAACAGGAGATTAATAATCAATTTTAAAAATACAATAAAAATGAAAAAATTTATACCAGCAATAATTGGAATAGCACTAATGTCCTCTTGTTCAATGACAAGGCCATATGCTGTAACGAACAATTACATAGGAAATAAAAAAGGAGTATCAAAAACAAATATTATTTTTGGAGCCTCTTCGGGAATGCAATTAGCTACTGGGTTAATTGTGACAAACAAAAGTTTTGGAGTAATTGAAGCTGCAAAAAAAGGAGGGATTAACAAGATTGGATGTGTCGATGTAAAGACAACAAACTATTTTGTGTTTCAAAAAGTAGAAGTAATAGTAACCGGGGAATAAAAAAAACATCATGAAAAACACAATTTTAAAATCAATTTTAGCGGTGTCAATTTTGGCATTAACTTCTTGTTCAGTTTCAGGACCTTTGTTTATTACTGATAACGAAGGAGGACCTGACTCTAAAACAGGAGAAGCATCTTTCAAAGTAATCTTAGGATTCATGCCAATGAATGCTGATGCATCAATTGCCACGGCAGCCAAGAACGGAGGAATTACTAAAGTAGCAACTGTAGATCAAAAAATTACGGGAGGCTTCTTTACATCGACTTATACAACAGTAGTAACAGGAAAGTAATTAAATGTTGAGTAAACAATTTACACAAAACAAAGCTGCGATATTTTTTCGCAGCTTTTTTATTGCATTTTTATTTCTTGGATTTGCCTCCATTGGATTGTCACAACAAGTTTCGATGAACCATTACCAAAGAAAGTGCGAGGTATTCTCGTTAATTGTTCCTAGTCAATCATACAACTCCCGTGTTTTTTCAATTCCTTTCCCCGATACTTTGTATTCTGCGGGCAATGTTTCCATAAAAAAACTCCAAATGAACAAAATAAAAGCGGAGGGGAAATTTATGTTTAAAAACAATGTATACACTCGCGTGGAATACTCTTTCAAAAAAAGAGAAGAAGAGGAGTTTTTGAAACTTCTTCAGTCAACCAAAGGAAATTTTAATTGGAAGAAAGAGACTATAAATAGAAAAATAGTAGTAACACTCACAGCGAAATAAGTTTATTTTAAACGCAATAAGTAGTGGTCAAACTCACCTGTTTCCTTCATTGTTTCCATCGCTTTATTCAATTTTCTCACTAATTCTGGACGATCTTTTGAGACTCCAATTCCGATACTTTCTTCCGTAAATTTACGACTCATTACCTCCAGTGTTGGATTGTTAAGGGCAATTTCGTTCAAAAAACTCTTATCCAAAATATAAGCGTCTATTTCGTTTGTTAGTAAAAGTCCTTCCGGTTTTATAAAAGCGGTGTCAAATTTTTCGTAAGTCAACAGAGTACTTTTGATGAGGTTGATTTTCGCCCAATTGTGAGCCGATGTAAATTCTAAGGTATATACTTTTTTTTCGTTTAAATCGCTTAATGTGAACAGCGAATCAGATTTTCTGACCAGTGCCGATAACCCATCAAAATAATAAGGATTGGTAAACAGAATTGACTTTTTTCTTTCGTCATTGATGGAAAGTGCTCGAATACAAATGTCTGCTTTTTTGCTCGCTAGCGCTTCAATTCTTGGGTCACCCTGGCCCGAGAACTCAAAATCGGTTACGTAATAATAAGGCAGGTCCGCTATTTCCAAAAGTCTCTCGATAAAAGCGGGTTCTATCCCCGTAGGTTTTAGCTCCCCTTTTTTCCAGGTGTAATGCGGAAGTCCTTCACCGCCAGGCCAGGAAACAAAGATTCTCACTTCATTTTGTTCCTTACAAGAAAAAAGCAATGAGATTAATAGAATAATCGTCATTGCTTGGGAAAGGTTTTTCATAGTATCTCTTTGTTTACAGATGTATAGAGATTCCGAACTAAATTCGGAATGACAAGTTGTTTATTTTCAGACATTTGCCATGCTGATTTTATTTCAGGATCTGTAAGAGAATATTTCATAGAGGGATTAATTAGCATGAATAGTTAATCGCCAACAGTATTTGAATCGAGTTCAAAGTGTCTGGCTCTTTTTCACTTTTTCACTTCCAATTTACTTCTGCATTAATTGCCAGGTTCCTTCATTGATAAGTGGCTCAGCCTGTTTGTACTTTACTTCCTTCGTTTCACCACTTCTCAAATTTGTAATAGTTACTCGATCATTTCTGCCAATTTTTGTTTCGTTCACCACTGGTTGTTGCTTTACTCTTTGTCCATTTTGTTGTTGATTGGCAACTTGCTGATTGGCTTGCGTACTTTGGTTTATATCTGTTCTGCCGGTTTGTAACTTTGGTTGAGATCTCTGTTGCAACTTCTCGTTGTTGGTTTGTTCCACCCCTTCATTCTGAGGTAAATTAGCTCGCATCAAGAACGAAATGATTTCTTTATTCACCTTGCTCACCATTTGCTTGAACAATTCATAAGATTCTAATTTGTAAATTAACAAAGGATCTTTTTGCTCGTACTGCGCTCCTCTCACGGATTGCCTCAAATCATCCATTTCGCGCAAATGTTCTTTCCATTCGTTGTCAATTACACCCAAAGTTATATTTCGTTCTAGCAGTTTGGATATGTTTTTTCCTTTAGCTTCGTACGAATCTTTCAGATTTGCCAGTATTTGTGTGCTTTTACTTCCGTCAGTTACGGGTATGATAATGTTTTCGTAAGAATTCGATTCGTTTTGATACACATTTGCAATCACCGGGTAGGTCATACTAGCCATCAATTCTACTTTCCTGTTGTAAGCTTCTTTGGCTTTTTGATATACCATTTCAACAAGTTCATTCTCGTTTCTTTTCAAGAATTCTTCCTGTGTTACAGGGGATTGAATAGACATGATTCGGATTAACTCCAGCTCAAACTCTTCGAAATCTTCCATGTCTTTGGCAGTAAATACGATGTTTTCTGCAATTTCATATAAAGTATTGGCGATATCCAAATCCAGTTTGTCTCCATACAATGCATTCTTTCTTTTTGCATAAATAGAATTACGCTGTGCATTCATTACGTCATCATACTCAAGTAAGTGTTTTCGTATTCCAAAGTTGTTTTCCTCTACTTTTTTCTGCGCTCTTTCAATGGATTTAGAAATCATTTTATGCTGAATGACTTCACCTTCTTTGAAGCCCATTCTGTCCATCATTTTTCCAATTCTTTCAGAACCAAAAAGTCGCATCAAGTTATCTTCGAGAGAAATAAAGAATTGAGATGAACCGGGATCACCTTGTCGTCCTGCTCTACCTCTCAATTGTCTGTCAACCCTTCTAGAATCATGTCGTTCGGTTCCAATTATAGCCAAACCACCTGCATCTTTTACGCCTGCTTGTAGTTTAATATCTGTTCCCCTTCCTGCCATGTTGGTGGCAATGGTAACTGCTCCTGCTTTTCCAGCTTCAGCAACAATATCTGCTTCTTGCTGATGTTTTTTTGCGTTTAGTACGTTGTGTTTGATTCCTTTTGAATTCAATAAGCTACTCAGGTATTCCGAAATTTCAACGGATGTAGTACCCACTAACACGGGCCTGTTTTCACCCACAAGTCTTACAATTTCTTCACTTACTGCAAGGTATTTTTCTCGAGCAGTTTTGTAAACCAAATCTTCTCTATCATCCCTTGCTATTGGTTTATTCGTTGGAATTACTACTACATCTAGTTTGTAAATGTCCCAGAATTCCCCTGCTTCCGTTTCTGCAGTTCCAGTCATACCAGCCAATTTGTGGTACATTCTGAAATAGTTCTGAAGAGTAATAGTTGCGTAGGTTTGAGTAGATGCTTCAATTTTAACGCTCTCTTTTGCTTCAATCGCTTGGTGAAGGCCATCTGAATAACGTCTGCCTTCCATCACACGCCCGGTTTGTTCATCTACTATTTTCACCTTACCGTCAACCATGATGTATTCAGTGTCTTTTTCAAAAAGGGTATATGCTTTTAGCAACTGATTGATAGAGTGTATTCGCTCAGCTTTTACGGTGTAATCACGAATTACTTCGTCTTTCTTGGCAACAGTTTGCTCCGCAGGCAAGTTTTGATTTTCTACATCGGCAAATAATCCTCCTAAATCTGGTAGGATATAAAAATCTGGTTCATCTACTCCAGAGATTAGGTCAATTCCTTTTTCTGTTAAATCAACTTGGTTGTTTTTTTCTTCAATTACAAAGTACAATTCACAATCTACTTTGTGCATTTCTTTACTTTGGTCTTGCATGTAGAAATTTTCTACTTTTTGCAATTGAACTTTAATTCCTGGTTCACTTAAATATTTAATTAAATCAGGATTTTTTGGCATACCACGGTGCGAACGAAGAAGTGCCATTTGCCCTACTTTTGTGTGCTCAGCTCTTGTTTTTTTGTCTAGTGATTCGTCCTCGGCTTTTGCCAAATGTTCTTTCGCAACAGTAAGATTTTCTTTGGCTAATTTTCTTTGAGCGCCTACAAGTTTTTCAACTTTTGGTTTTAAAGTTGTGAACTCTTGCTCATCTCCTTTTGGTGTTGGTCCAGATATGATAAGTGGAGTTCTTGCATCATCAATCAATACAGAATCTACCTCATCAATAATGGCAAAATGGTGTTTTCTTTGGACTAAAGAATCTACCTCACTACTCATGTTGTCTCTCAGGTAATCAAAGCCAAACTCATTGTTGGTTCCAAAAGTTATATCTGCGTTGTATGCTTTTCTCCTTGCATCCGAGTTGGGTTGGTGTTTGTCAATACAATCTACCGAAAGTCCATGGAACTCGTAAAGTGTTCCCATCCACTCGCTGTCTCTTTTTGCCAGGTAATCGTTTACCGTAATCATGTGAACTCCTTTACCGGCTAGAGCATTCAGGTAGACAGGTAAAGTAGCTACTAATGTTTTCCCTTCTCCTGTTTGCATTTCGGCAATTTTTCCGGTGTGTAAAGCTACACCACCAATCAATTGCACATCGTAATGCACCATTCCCCAAGTTACTTGAGTACCTCCCGCAGTCCAAGAGTTAAACCAAATTGCTTTGTCACCGTCAATTTCAACAGCATCTTTTTGTGTTGCTACCACTTTATCGAATTCCGAGGCAGTCACTTCAATTTCTTCATACTCTGTGAATCTACGAGCTGTTTCCTTAACCACCGCAAAGGCTTCAGGTAGGATTTCTAGAAGTATTTCTTCGAGTTGCGCATTGGACTCTAGTTCCAACTTTTCAATCTCCTGAAAGATTTCATCTTTCGCGTCTACATCCGTATTTTCGTCCTGAGTTTGTGCTTTCAGCTCGCTTATTTTTCCGTCTATTTCTGCTGTGTAGGCTTTTATTTTTGCCTTAAAATCTTGAGTTTTTGCTCTCAACTCATCGTTAGAAATGGAATTGAGTTTGTCGAATTCTTCTTTGGCTTGGTCTACCAGAGGGTTTATATCTTTAAAGACATTTTTATTGTTGTCTCCTAATATTTTTTTGAGGATATTTTGAATCATCAGTTACTTGTTTTTGACTGTTAGATGTCACTGTATTTACAATAATTGTGCTTGAATTTTTTGCAAGTCAATTTGGCTGATAAAAATAAGAAAAAACGACTAACTATCCGTTTAAATTGGTTAAAATACAAGATTTGGCAGTGAAATTTGATTTAGAAAGAAATTTAGGAATGATTCTTTTCCTTAACTTTGTTTTTATTCTATTACAATGAAAAAAATAAGACTATTTTTCTATCTCTTTATTCTCACCATGCTGGGGGCGGGTTATTATTTTTATCCAAAAATCGAACACTATCTTTATGGAATAAATGCAGTAAAAAATCAAAAATCGATAGAATTTTATATCCCCACTGGCACTACCATAAGCGCTTTGGCCGATTCGCTTGTGGCCAATAATGTCATTGATAAACCAGAGAGATTTAAGAAATATGGGGGTTTTAGAAACCTGAAAGACAGAACGGTAGAGCCTGGAAAATACATAATTTCGGCCAATACTACCTTGCATGAATTGGTGAACGATTTAAGGAAAGGAAATGGTGAAAAAGAGGTTCAGATTACGCTCAATAATACGAGAACATTGGAGGATATAGCGAATAAGATTACCGAAAATATCGAGGTGTCTTCGTATGATTTTTTGAGGTTACTGAACAGGCAAGAAACCCAAAACAAATATGGTTTTGATTCTGAAACAATCCGAACACTATTTATTCCGAACACATACAACGTGTGGTGGGATGTTTCCAAAGAAGAACTGTTGGCTAGAATGGCCAAAGAATATAAGAGGTTTTGGAACTCGGAGAGAATCGCAAAAGCGAAGCAAATCGGTTTGTCCCAATCTGAAGTCTCCACATTAGCCTCCATCGTATATTCCGAAACAAAAAAGGCAGATGAAGCGACCAAAGTAGCTGGTGTTTACATGAATAGGTTGAAGAAAAGCATGTTGTTACAAGCAGACCCTACTTTGGTTTATGCAATAGGTGATTTTAGTATTCGTAGGGTGTTGAATAAACATAAATTAATCGATTCGCCTTACAACACCTATCTCAATTCAGGTTTGCCTCCGGGACCAATTGTGACTCCACCTATCAGTTATTTGGATGCAGTTCTTAACTACACAAAACACGATTATATTTTCTTTTGCGCTAAACCAGATTACTCAGGGTATCATGCTTTTGCCAAAACAAATGCACAACACAATGTAAATGCCCGTAAATACTATGCTTTTTTGAATAAAGAGGGGATAAGGTAGAAATTCAAACTGTTTTCATCTGTCATTCCGGCCACCGAGCCGGAATCTTATAGCGAGCATATTACAATTGGATTATACTGATGAATAAGATTCTCTTTTTCAAGGGAATAACAATGTCGTTTAAATATTAACTCCCCCAGGGATTAAATAAATTCTCTTGTTCACTTCTTCCCGGTTCTTCTTTGGTTAAAGGTTCGCAAGGCTTCAGAGTTTCGTGACAATCTTTGGGTAATTGTTGGTACAGTTTTGTTCCTTTTGTTTTCCAAGTTATCATTTCGTCTGAAACCTCTTTGATTAATCGAGCAGGATTTCCCGCCATCAAACTTCTTCTTGGAATAATGGATTTTGCTTTTACAAAACTCAAAGCTCCCACAATACATTCTTCGCCAATTTCTACTTCGTCCATGACTACGGCATTCATTCCGATAAGGGAATTTTTCCCAATAATTCCTCCGTGAATAATAGCTCCGTGGCCAATATGAGCACCTTCGTGCAAAATAGTATCTTTTCCCGGAAACATATGAACGGTACAGTTTTCTTGTACGTTGCACCCATCTTTGATGATGATTTTTCCCCAATCCCCTCGCAAACAACATCCCGGGCCAATGTATACGTTTTTGCCAATGATTACATTGCCAGTAACAGTTGCTTGTGGATGCACAAACGAAGAAGGATGGACTACGGGGATGAAGCCTTTGAATTGGTAGATCATGGATTTTGTTTTTACATATGCAAAAAAACAAAAAATTACGGTCATTCTGCCATATCATTTACAAAACAAAAAAGTGTTGGTCACCCTGAACTCTTGTACAGAGTTTATCGAAGTATGATTCAGGGTCTGTCAATGAGTTGCATCACTGTTTGCCAACAGATTCCGCATCTGGTGCGGAATGACTGGTTTCTTTTTTGTCGAGGACAGTCTTACAAGGCTTTTAAAAAATCAATACCCACTCCCACTAGCCCCAATTTGTTCAATAGGATGCCAAGTCGTTTTTACTTCGGTAAATTTGGTAATGAAATAAGGCGATTCGTTATCGTCCTTAATCCAATCAATGTCTTTTTTTATTACAATACGTTTCAAGTTTGTAGTAGAATTTTCTTTAATTAACTGAATGGCTTTTTTATCATTTCCACAATATAATAGGCTGTTTACATCCATGTGTGTAGAAAAATGTGGAATTAATTCTTCTGCATTTCCAGTTAGGATATTGATCACTCCACCAGGAACATCCGAAGAGTTAATTACTTCGGCAAAAGAAATAGAACACAATGCTTTGCTTTCTGAAGCTAAGACAATGCATGAATTTCCAGAAACAATAATGGGTGCAATAGTCGAAACTAAGCCAATTAATCCGTTTTCTTCTGGGGCAATTATTGCCACCACTCCAGTTGGTTCTTGAACCGAGAAATTAAAAAACGCTCCAGAAACTGGGTTTACCGAACTACTAATCTGTTGGTATTTATCTGCCCAACCTGCATAGTAAATTAACCTGTCGATTGAAGTAAATACTTCTTCTTCCGCTTGTTTTTTAGTCGAACCCATTTGCATCAATTCGTCCATGAATTGTGCTTTTCGTCCTTCAAGCATTTCTGCTATTCTGTACAAAATTTGGCTACGGTTGTAGGCAGTTCTATTTGCCCAAGGTTCTTGAGCTTTTCGTGCTTCCACCACAGCATTTCTAAAATCTTTTCTTGATCCAGTACACATAGTTGCAATTTCTACTCCATTTACATTTTTTAAAGGATAAGACCTCCCAGATTCTGTTCGTGGAAATTTCCCTCCAATGTATAGTTTGTATGTTTTTAAAACTTCTATTCTTGTCATAGTTTTGTTTTCTAAGTTGGGCTTCGAGACATCCCGATAAATCGGGACCCTCAGCCCGCAGTTTTGTATTCTAATCTGAACCCTAAGGTTTTCGACTTTAGTCGAAATGTCTCGAAGGGTGACTTCATAATTCTATTCTCTTTTTATCCCATCCCTAACCCTTCCCCAAGGGAAGGGAATATTCTCACTTCAATTGTTCTCGTTTTATATTCAGAGAATTTGTAAAAGTTCTTCCCTTAGGGAAGGATTTAGGATGGGAATTTTAAATAAGCCTCCAATCCATGTAATCCTCCTTCTCTTCCAAATCCACTTTCTTTGTATCCTCCAAACGGAGAAGTTGGGTCAAACTTATTGAACGTATTTGCCCATACAATCCCAGCTCGTAGTTGGTTGGTCATATTGAATATCTTTGAGCCTTTATCAGTCCATACTCCAGCAGAAAGTCCGTAAGGTGTGTTGTTGGCTTTTGTAATTGCTTCTTCAATGGTACGGAAAGTTTGGATGGCCAATACAGGTCCAAAAATTTCTTCTTGGACAATTCTGTTACTCTGTGCAACTCCAGTAAATAGAGTTGGTTTACACCAATATCCTTTTTTATCTAGTTTGCCTTCTGGTTGGTAAATTTCTGCTCCTTCTTCTTTTCCTAATTTGATATAATGGTTTATCGTATCCAATTGTGATTTAGAATTAATTGCTCCAATGTCTGTGTTTTTATCCAAAGGATTTCCTACAATCAAGCTTTCCATTCGGTCTTTTAGTTTTCTCAGCACAATGTCATATACGGATTCTTGAACCAATAATCTAGAACCTGCACAACAGACATGCCCTTGATTAAAGAAAATCCCGTTTACAATTCCTTCCACGGCTTGATCCAGTGGAGCGTCTTCAAACACAATATTTGCGGCTTTTCCACCTAATTCAAGCGTTACTTTTTTATCTGTACCAGCAATGGCATTTTGGATTATTTTCCCAACACCTGTAGAACCCGTAAAGGCAATTTTATCAATTCCTTCGTGGTTTACAATTTCTGCTCCGGTATCTCCCGCACCTGTTACAATATTTACCACACCCTCAGGCAATCCAGCTTGTTCACAAATTTCGGCAAGTAGGAGAGTGGTAAGCGAAGTAGTTTCGGCAGGTTTTAATACCACAGTATTTCCACAAGCCAAAGCAGGAGCAATTTTCCAAGCTGCCATTAACAATGGGAAATTCCAAGGGGTAATTTGGCCTGCAACACCCAATGATTTCGGATTTCTGTTAGGAAAAGCATACTCCAATTTATCTGCCCATCCGGCATAATAAAAGAAATGATTTGCCGCCAAAGGAATGTCAATATCACGTGATTCACGGATTGGTTTTCCGCCATCCAAAGTTTCTACCACAGCTAATTCTTTGGCTCTTTCTTGCATGATTCGAGCAATACGGAAAATGTATTTCCCTCTTTCTTTTCCAGAAAGTTTACTCCAATTGGTATCGTATGCTTTTCGGGCAGCTTTCACAGCCAAATCCACATCTTTTGTATTTCCGTGTGCAATGGAAGCTAATTTTTCTTCAGTAGCTGGGTTGTTGGTATCAAAATATTTCCCTGAGCTAGGTTTTATCCATTTTCCTCCAATAAATAATTGGTATTCTTTTTTCAAGTTCACATGGCTCGTGCTTTCCAATGAAGGAGCAAGTTCCCAGTTACTTTTTAAATCTAGTTTAGTTTCTTTTTTAGACATAATCTTTTAATTAATCTTTAGAAAAATAATCTTTACTCTGATAAACCCCACTTCTTTGTTTTTCCAATTGCATCAATACATCATTGGCAAGGCTACTTGCTCCAAAACGGAACCATTGGTTGGTTAACCATTTGTCTCCAAGCGTTTCTTTTACCAACATCAAATAGTGCAAAGCCAATTTAGCATTCGAAATTCCACCAGCTGGTTTCATTCCTACTTGGATTCCTGTTTCGTAATAATAATCTTTTATTGCCTCCAACATTACCAAAGTAACAGGCAGAGTTGCCGCAGGGCTAATTTTCCCTGTTGAGGTTTTAATAAAATCACTTCCTGCATGCAAGGCAAGGTCACTTGCTTTTCTCACATTATCCAAACTACCCAATTCTCCCGTTTCAAGGATGGTTTTTAGTCTCACATTCTTGCCGCAAGTTTCTTTTATTTTGGCAATCTCATCAAACACATAATTGTGTTCTCCTTGATGAAATTTCCCTCTTGAAATAACCATATCCACTTCGTCTGCTCCGCCATCAATTGCCATTTGGGTGTCGGTAATTTTTACTTCAAGCGAAGAGTTTCCCGAAGGGAAAGCAGTAGCCACAGAAGCCACCTTAATTCCAGAACCTTTAAGCTCTTGCTTTGCCAATTCTACAAAATTAGGATAGACACAAATAGCGGCTACAGTCGGTAAGTCTTCATAAGAATCATGTAGATGCATTCCTTTGTAACACAATTGTTTTACTTTGTTTACTGTATCAGCACCTTCCAAAGTGGTGAGGTCAATCATGTTCAAAACCATTTTTAATCCATGGATTTTGGCTTCGTTTTTCACACTGCGAGCAGTGATTCTAGAAACTCTATCGTTTATTCCAACCTGATCGACTGAAACTGATTTTATGCTGGTTATTATTTTACTCATTTATTATTCTCGTTTTACTTTATTCTCGCGTTATATTCAAAGAATCAGGAGTTCCTTCCCATGGGGAAGGCTAGGATGGGATTTACTTAAAATACCTAAAATCGTGTCCATTTTTAATGTTCTGCAATACTTCAATATACAATTTAATCAAATTCTCCACATCATCTCTGTGAGCTGTTTCTACGGTAGTGTGCATGTATTTAAGTGGTAACGAAATCAAAGCCGAGGCAACACCTTCATTCGAGTAAGCAAAAGCATCGGTATCGGTTCCAGTTCGGCTAGAAAGCGCCATTCTTTGGAATGGAATTTTGTTTTTCTGGGCAGTTTCAATCAATAATTTCAACAAGTTGTTTTGCACTGCAGGTGCATAGGATAAAACAGGTCCATCGCCTGATTTGAAATCACCTTGTTCAATTTTATTAATCATAGGGGAATTGGTATCGTGACACACATCATTTATTATTGCTACATCTGGTTTGATTCTCGCGGCAATCATCTCTGCTCCTCTCAGCCCAATTTCCTCCTGTACGGAGTTTACAATGTACAACCCAAAAGGTAAGTCAATGTTTTCCTCTTTGAGCTTTCGAGCCACTTCTGCGATAATAAAACCACCCATTCGGTTATCCAAAGCTCTTCCTGTGAAGTATTTTTTGTTCAAGACCATAAATTCATCTGGGTAAGTAATGACGCACCCAACATGAATTCCCATAGCCTCCACTTCTTCTTTCGAGTTGGCGCCACAATCTAAAAATATGTTTTCAAGTTTGGGTGTTTTTTCAGTTGCATCTTTTCTGGTATGAATGGCTGGCCATCCAAAAATGGCAGGTACAATTCCATTGTCGGTATGAATATTTACCCTTTTGGAGGGAGCAATTTGATGATCCGAACCTCCATTTCTTCTCACATAGATGTATCCATCCTTGTTAATGTAATGGACAAACCAAGAAATTTCATCTGCATGGGCTTCAATTACCACTTTGTATTTGGCTTTTGGATTAATCACGGCTACAGCCGTTCCGTATGTATCAACAAAATATTCATCCGTGTAGGGTTTTAGATATTCCAACCATAGTTTCTGCCCTTCGCTCTCAAACCCAGTAGGGGAGGCATTGTTCAAGTATTTTTCTAAAAATTTGATTGATTTTGTATTCAGTATTTTTGCCATGTTCACTATTTTTAATAAGGTAATTTTTCTAGTTTATTAAGTTAAAATTAATTGCATAACTCCAACCTCTATGTTCTATTCTCTATATTCTATTTTTCTTCCTACTTTTTTTATTTATTCCCATTCATAACACTTCCTGTATTGTTTCTAATTTAATTCCCCTAGATCCTTTGATAAGGAAAAGGGTCTCCTTTTTGGGGTTGGTCTTCATGAATTTTTTTGCAGCTTCATTATTCACAAAAGAAATGTATTCATTCTGTTTCACTGCCTTGAAGAGCTTTCCTACTAATATTCCTTTTAATTCATTTTCGATAAGAAATTCTACAATAGCTTCATGTTCTTGTTTCGAGTCTTTACCTAGTTCAAGCATATCTCCAAGAATGAAAAATTTCTTGTCGTTTTCGGAATGTATCAAATTGCTAATAGCCTCTTTCATACTGGAAGGATTTGCATTGTAGCAGTCTAGAATTATTTGATTCTTTCCTTGATGAACGAGTTGGGATCGATTGTTTTTAGGCTGGTAACCTTCAATCCCTTTTTTTATGGAATTCGCGTCTACCTCGTAAAAATCCGCTATGACCACCGCAGCCATTATATTGTTCCAATTATACGTTCCGATGAGCTGGGAATGCAATTCAAATTGATTTTTTCCGTAGGATACTTCCATAGTCAAATACGGGGAGTTGGATATTACTTTGGCTGTATAGTCTGACGAATCCAATCCGTAAGTTATAGCTTTTGTTTGCTCAATATATCGTGAAAGCCGGTCGTCCGTTGTGTTAATGAATAATTGTTTGCCTCTTGAATTCAGATTTGCGAAAAGTTCTGTTTTTCCCTTTTCAACTCCTTCTATTCCTCCAAAACCTTCGAGATGTGATTTACCAATGTTGGTTATCAGACCGCAGTCTGGATTGCAAATATTGGCTAAAAATTCAATTTCTTTTTGATGATTAGCCCCCATTTCAATAATAGCAATTTCATGTTCCGCTGTGATTGAAAGAAGAGACAGAGGAACACCAATGTGGTTGTTCAAATTTCCTTTAGTTGCAAAAACTTTATATTTTTCGCTTAGGGCACTTTTAATGAGTTCTTTCGTTGTTGTTTTTCCGTTACTTCCTGTGATTCCAATTACTGGAATCTTAAGTTTACTTCTGTGGTATGCCGCCAATTCTTGCAGGGCTACTAGGGTATCCTCAACCCAAAAATATCTTGGCTCGTTTTTCAATAATGGATCACTTACAACACACATTTCAGCTCCCTTATTAAGCGCTTCTTCTGCAAACTTATTCCCATCAAAGTTCTCACCTGACAAGGCAAAGAAAATTGAGTTGCTTTCGATTTTCCTTGTGTCAGTGCAGATTTTTGGATGCCTCAAAAATTGTTGGTAGATATCTTCTATTTCCTGCTTCATCTTTTATTCATATAAAAAGCCTTGATAGATTCTTCTACCAAGGCTTTAATTCTAATTCAATGCGATTCTTATTTTCCTCCTAATCCTACTGGACTTCCTACTCTTGTCATTGCACATCTAAATCCAATGTAGTCTGTAGAACGGAATTCATCGTAAAACCTTCTGTTTCCTGGAGATAACCAATATGCTCTATCTTTCCAAGATCCGCCCTTGTATACTCTCGATTTATCAGTAATTAAAGTAGAAGGTTGAATTGGCTTTCCTTTGTCTACAGTGGTAGATTGGTACACCAAGTTTTGTGGGTTTTTTCCAGTTCTATTTCTTGCAGCTCCGGTTTGTTGCTCAAATTCATTTACCCCAGCAATAGTTTCTTCGTTGTTATAGTATATACTAGACTGTAAATCGCCATCTAAGTAATCAATGTAATTCGATTGTTCATAGTTTCTTCTGTCTAAGTTTTCTTCTTTCGTAACTGTCCTAACTTTTAAACTTCCAGGTTGGTTTACAACGTAATCAGAAATTCCATCTACTAATTTCGGTATTATTTCGAACTGAAATTCTTCTAATCCAGGTAATCCCTGTACTCTAAACGCTATATCTAATAATTTTTCGTCTACAATATCTCTAACGTATCTGGAAGCTTCAAGTTTTCTTCCGTCATTGAACATTTCGTTAGCGATATTCACCATAGAGTCAAGTTCTGTCAGAAGAACATTGTCCAACGAATCAGTTATAGCTCCAGCTCTTCTTCTTTTTCTTTCTGCTGTAAAGTCAACCAAGTATTCCTTAATTCCATTCACATCATACATAGCTTCGTCTAGCTTTTCGTCTATAGCTCCTTCAGAGTTCAGAACTTTAGTTTTGAAAACATTTCCTCTAAATGGACTGAAATCATCCATGTCTTCAGAGGAAAGAGGTCTGTATACATCCATTACCCATTCAGCCACGTTTCCTGCCATATTGTATAATCCATAGTCATTTGGCCAGTAGGCAGTAACAGGTGCAGTAACAGATGCGTTGTCATTTAATTTCCCAGCAACTCCCATATAATCTCCTCTTCCTCTCATGAAGTTCGCCTGAATTTCTCCTTGAAATTTATCATCCGGATTTCTAACCCAGTGGCCATCCCATGGGTAAATTCTTCTGTTTGTTATTCGTTCATCTTCATAGTTACCAATTAATCCATATGCAGCGAATTCCCACTCAGCTTCTGTGGGCAGTCTGTAGCTTGGTAGAGTGATTCCGTCTTCCATCCTCACAATTCTTGTTGCAAGATCTTTTTTCTTGATTTTTTTCTTTCCATTGGATCCACTTCCGTTACTTGGGTCTAAGTCTAGAAGTTGACCATTTGGATTGTCACTATTACTAAATTTTCCTGCTAAATAAGCATCTGTATTAAAAGGCTCATTTTGTTGGTCATTATTCCATAACAAAATCCCTTCTCTTATAAGGATGTATTCATTCACTCTGTCACTTCTCCAAGCACAGTAGTTTGAAGCTTGTAACCAACTTATTCCTACAACTGGGTAATCTTGGTAGGCTGGGTGTCTTAAGTAGTATTCAGCTAGCGGTTCATTATACCCCAACTTGCTTCTCCATACGTTTTCGTCTGGTGTTGCTTTTTTCAAAATAAGCGGAAAGTCAGAAAATGTCCTTTCTGTCCAGTGCATATAGTCTCTCCAGTGCTGATTAGTTACCTCAGTTTCATCCATGTAAAATGATCTCACAGTTACTCTTCTTGGCGTGTTGTCCCAGTCAAAGGTAACCTCTTGTTCAGCCCTTCCCATAGTAAAAGTTCCTCCTTCTATTAGCACTAAACCAGGTCCGGTTTCTTGCTCTACGTAGTTAGTTTTTAAAAATCCTCCATTCTGGGGATCATTGTAATTCCAACCAGTAGCTGTCGATTGTTCTTTCTTTTTACAAGACAAAACCAACATACTCATCGCTATTCCAGCAACAAATATTTTACTCATGTTTTTTCTCATCTTCATATCGTTTCTTTTTCTTCTTTCTACTAATTTACTAATAATCTATAACTAAAATGATGGACAACTTATTGTCCTGTATTTCTTTTTCGGTGGCTTACATTTGAAGTTCATAGAAAATGAGATTTCGTGTGAACCTGCTGTGGCTAGGGTTAATTGATTCGTAGTTACATCGTAGCTGTAACCTAACCGAACTAAATCAGTTTGAATCCCGAGTAACACAATGAAAGCATCTCCGTTTCTGTACCAAACACCTGTCCAAATCGGACCTTTGTTTACGTACACTCCTAAATTCAATTGTTGGAATGTACCTTGGTTTCTATACAGAATATTTGGCGAAATTTTCGTGTCACTTTTTTTGTATTTACTCTTTCTGAGCGGAATAACTGCGCCCGCATGTCCAGTAATCTTCATGGGGAGTTTACTTTCTCCCAAGACCAGCGACTCATTTGGTTCGGTCACATGATGTGCGGCAAATCCGAAGAAAAACTTCTCACTAAAACCTAAAATACCTCCAGAAAAGTCAATTCCGGCTTTCTTGCCATTCCCATTGGGAAAATCATTTGTGTTGTACACAAATCCTCTTCGAGGATCGATCATGTCCCCAAAAGTCAGTTTGCTCCAATCAAGGCTTTTTTGGAAGTAGGTTGCTTGAAAACCTACTCTAATGGCAAATTTCCTAGTTACAGGTAAATGATAAGAAAAGATTGCACTAGCATTTAATGTATTCAAAGTTTTTGCAGCTTCATCATTCGTAACTAAAAATCCGATACCAGCACCTTTATTATAACCTAGTCTTTGGTCATAAGAAAAACTTTGGGTGACAAACGAACCTGACAGACCGGGCCATTGATTTCTATAATTCAAGGCAACTCGTGGACAATTATTGGACCCAGCAAAAGCGGGATTGAGGTATAATGGGTTTGCGTAAAATTGGCTGAATTCTGGGTCCTGCGCAAGG
>Ga0209138_1000301_pt1 | contig 50286 bp, 52 predicted proteins | sample SaaInl3SG_22_DNA_FD_184645 | JGI IMG/M metagenome (GOLD analysis project Ga0209138, IMG submission 184645) | Marine microbial communities from expanding oxygen minimum zones in the Saanich Inlet - ESP_153SG_22_DNA (SPAdes) (version 2) | ecosystem: Environmental > Aquatic > Marine > Intertidal...
CGGCGGCGCAAGCACAACTAGCTCTCGTACTACAAGTTTTGGTGGATCTGCAGACGCAGTTAAAGTTATATCACACGAAGTTACAGTTGATTTTGGATCGCATCAAAACTTTTTATATTTTTTAGCAGCAGGCGGCGAAATACGATTTGCAGCAAATGCATCCGGCGGCACTACAGGAACTCAATATACAAAAGATTGGGATTGGGCACAAGTATTAAATGATGCTGGACAAATACGATTTGGCAGGGTAAATCAAACAACATGGCGTTGTGATTCGGTAACTGGCACCGGAACAGGATACAGTAATGCAAGTATTGCAACCGGCGCTCCGACCACAAAGATTTTTGAAAAGCAAGGTGGCGGCAGAGTAGGCGGCAATCCTGGTGATGTACCTGTAGCACAGATTTATGATGATAACTTTTTTAGGATTTATGCAAGTACTAACACTGCATTTAACACAGCAACACAGCTAAAGTTTAAAATAGAACTAGACGACGGCGATTCAGGAACAGGCGGCCAAGCAGAACCAGGCGGCCCAGCTGGACAGCTAGTAGACGAAAGTGTTACAGCAACTATCAATAGTACAGTTTACACTTATACACCTTCTAGTGATTTTGTATGGGATAGTGTTACTTATAACGCTATTGCGTTGCCTACACCAACTGGAACAAAAGATTCCGATTTTTAACTTGACAACCTAGTCTAATGGATATATACTACTATTACTGGTAGGAGAAATTTATGGACGAACGCTTAGAAAAAGCATTAGATTTTAGCAATTATATGATTACATTGAATAATCAAAAACGATTGCTAAAAGAACAGTATCACGAAAACCTTGTTTATTACTTTAACGGTGGCCAGTTTTCAGTAACAAAAGATCTTATAAGTTTTTGTCAGAGTTTACTAGCACTACATCAAACTGAAACTATCTTAGTTGATGACAGCAGCATACCTATTGAAATTGAAGCACTGCAAGAGTTTGCTAATGAACTAGTAAATGTTTATTGGCAATCAACAAACAAATACCTAACTGAATATAATAAGTTAAAAACAAACAGAACAGTTGAAAGTATTATGGATTTATGACAAAGGGTGTATTGTTATTTGCAAGTAACAACAAATCGATTGATTATGTAAAGCAAGCTATTTTCCTTGCAAAGCGCATACGCAAGTATATGGACTTGCCCACATCGATTGTTACAGATACAGACATTGAAAATATGTATCCAAATGATACTGATGTATTTGATTATGTTATACATTCAAATGACATGGCTAAAAACAGTACTAATAAAAGATATGCTGACGGAGATTTTAGCGACAAAACATTAAAGTTTAATAATAAAAACAGATCAATGGCATATGATTTAACACCGTATGATTCTACTATTGTAATGGACACTGATTATATTATTAGTAATAATATTTTAAATAACTGTTTTGCACAGCAAAAGGATCTTTTGCTATACAAGGATGCTACGCATATTGGCATACATAAAATAGTACCTGAGTTTGAAAAAGTTAGTGATACTAGTGTAGATTTTTATTGGGCTACAGTTTTCTTTTTTAGAAAAACAGAAGAAAACAACATATTTTTTAATCTAATCAGTCATATTGAAGAAAACTATATACACTATCGTAATATGTATCAGTTTAAAACAAGTGTTTATAGAAATGATTTTGCATTTAGTATTGCAGTTCATATTATGAATGGTTATCAAAAAGGAAACTTTGTTGGTAGTTTACCAGGTACAAAGTTTTATGCAACCGATAAGGATGTAGCTATTGATATCAAAGACGATGAAATAAAAATATTAGTGCAAAAAAATAAGAGACTTGGAGAATACACTGGTGTAAATCTCAAAGGTAGTAACTGTCATATAATGAATAAGTTTAGTTTGGAGAGAATTATTGACCAATAACTTTACAATGTTAGCACAGAATAGTGACTTTGATTATGTTAGACAAGCATGTTTAGCAGCAATGAGTATACATGCTACAAACAAAGATGTTAGTATTTGTCTTATTACCAATAATAGTGTACCTACAAAATATAAACCTTTGTTTGATCATATTGTAGAAATACCATGGGGAGATCACGCTGCTGATGAAGATTGGAAAATCAGCAATCGTTGGAAAATATACCATGCTATTCCGTATAACGAAACTGTTGTAATCGATACAGATATGTTAATACTTGAGGATATTAATAGTTGGTTTGACTTTTTAAAAAACTATGATTTATTCTATACTAGTAATGTATATACATATCGTGGCGAACTAGTTGACGATAACTATTATCGCAAAGCATTTAAAAAATACAGTCTTCCAAACTTGTATAGTGGGTTCCATTGGTTTAAGAAATCAGATTTAGCACATGAGTTTTATACTTGGCTTGAGATGATAACAAATAACTGGGAGCAGTTTTACAAAGCAGCCGGCAACGGTAAGAAGTTTGCATTGCGTCCGAGTATGGATGTAAGTGCAGCAGTTGCATGTAAAATAATGGATATAGAACATTTGATTACAAATAGTAAAGTTAAAAATCCTACATTTACACATATGAAACCAAAGGTACAAAACTGGGATGTTAACTTTGCATACCGTTGGCAAGATAGAGTTGGTGTTTATTTTGATAGCAACTTGAGTCTAAAAATAGGAAATCATCAACAATCAGGTATTTTTCATTACACTGAAAAAGATTTCTTAAATAATAATCTAATGAAAAAATATGAAAAATGTTTAGGAATATAGTATGAAACGATTTGTATGTTTTGACGATGATGGAAATATCTATAAAATTTCAAAAGAATCTGATGACAGATTTAAGTTTATTGAATGCGATTTTGAAGATGTTAAGAAGTTTATAGAAGGACATTGGAGTTTATTAGATTATAAAGTTGAATACGATTTTATAGATAAAAAATATCATATTAAAAATCAAACACAAATTGACGAAGATAAGTTGATGTGGGCATTTATGTATCAGATTCCTAAAACAGTGCCTGACAATAAACAAATAGTCTTTACCAAAGATAATATAAAAAATGTTTGGAAAATATCAGCTGATCCAAGTTTCATAGAAGATTTAAATGATAAAAATCTTTCAATTGATCTTTCAAACTATTATTTTAGTATAACAAAAAAAGACGATCCAAATGTATTATACAGATTAATACGTTTTAGTAATGGTAACGAAGTGCCATTTGAATATGACTTTGAACTTGACGACACTGAAGTTTCAGTATATACTATGCGTAGGTTTGATACATATCATTATGAGGAAATAAATGGCTAATACGTTTAGAGTTATTGATTGCGATATTATATACTTGTCATACGACGAGCCTAATGCAGAACAAAACTATGCAGATTTATGCAAGAAAGTTCCGTGGGCAGAACGTGTACATGGTGTAAAAGGCAGTGATAGCGCACACAAAGCCGCAGCCAATAAATCAACCACTGATAGGTTTATTACAATCGACGGCGATAACATTATTGATGAAAAGTTTTTATCACAGGCAATGGACTTTGATGAAAACACAGACTTAACAAATAAAGTGATTAGTTGGACAGCTCGCAATACTATTAATAATCTTACATACGGCAACGGCGGCATCAAGTGTTGGCCTAAACAGCATGTATTAAATATGCGTACACACGAAAATGCACCAGAATCTAATCCTCATGCACAGGTAGATTTTTGTTGGGATACACAATACATTCAAATGAATGGTACATATAGTACAATCCACAATAATGCAACTGCACATCAAGCATGGCGTGCTGGTTTCCGAGAAGGCTGCAAAATGGCATTGGACCAAGGCTTGCGTGTAACTACAGAAGACTTTTATAAGAATCATTGGAAAAATTTACATCGTTTGTATATTTGGCTAATGGTAGGCGCAGATGTAGAAAATGGACGTTGGGCTATATACGGCGCCCGCGAAGGATTATACAAAACAATGTGTACTGACTGGAACTTTATTAATGTAAGAGACTTTGATTGGCTTAACGAGTATTGGGATAGCACAGTTTCGCTTAATGTTAGTGAAGAAAATTTGTTAGAAGAAACAGAATCTTTAGGAAATGCATTAATAGATAATCTTGAACTTCCAATTGCAATGACTCCTTTTGATGCAGCACAAAGCCAGTTTTTTAAATCAGTATATCAAAATCCTACACGCGATAACAGCAAACAATTCTTAGATAGAGAGCAATAATGGAACGCAGCGAAAGCGAAGAAATCAAGCGGATTGATAAAATCACGCAGGAAATATCTCCTACGTTTTGTTTTGCTAAATGGTATCACGCAAACATTTATTTTCAAACAGGTGAGACACACAGTTGTTATCACCCTGCACCGCACAAGATTGATGCAGCACCGTTATTAACCAATCCGAGTGCTATACACAATACTGTACAAAAGAAAGCAGAACGTGCTGCTATGATGAAAGGTGAACAACCTAGTGGATGCAACTATTGCTGGAAGATTGAAGCAATGGGCAAAGACTATGTTAGTGATAGAAAACAACGCAACCAAACTATCTTTTTCAAAGAACGCTTGAAAGCTGTTAAAGAAGGTGGTGCAGAGTTTGATGTAAACCCAGAATACTTAGAAGTTTCGTTTGGCAACGAATGTAACTTCCGTTGCGGATACTGTCACCCTAAAGCTAGTAGCCGTTATTACAACGAAATCAAACAACACGGTCCTTACACAAATGTAAAAAATCATAGATGTGATATTGATTGGTTTGAAATATTTGAAGAACAAAATAATCCGTATTTAGATGCATTTTGGAAATGGTGGCCCGAGCTTAGTAAAGACTTGCACATTTTGCGTATCACTGGCGGAGAGCCTACAATACAACAAAGTACATACAAGTTGTTTGATATGTTGGATGCTGATCCTAAACCAGAGTTAGAACTAAACTGCAACAGTAACTTAGGCGGCAAACCAAAACAGTTGGAAAAGTTTACAAACCGTGTAAATGATTTGCTTACAAATAATAAGATTAGACGTTTTAAAATGTTTACAAGTATTGACACTTGGGGCAAACGTGCAGAGTATATCCGTGATGGTTTAGACATCGAAGTTTTTGAACGCAACTTAGATTACTTTATGCGTAACTGTGAAGCACCGATGGTTATTATGATTACATTTAATATTTTCAGTGTAACTACATTCCGTACATTGCTTGAAAAGATTCTTGAATGGCGTAAAAAATATAATGATGTTGAAACACACAGATGGCAACGTTTAGGATTTGATACTCCGCATCTTAAAGAGCCGTTGCAGTATGATATTAATATCTTGCCTAAAAACTACATGAGTTATATGCACGATCATTTGCAGTTTATAAAAGAAAATACAGATGACAATCGTAAAGATGCATTTAGTACTATTGAATATGAAAAATTTCGTCGTGTAGTTGATTACATGGAGTCTACAGAATATCCACTAGACAAAGTTATTCAAGGACGTAGAGATTTTCATAACTTTTTTGAAGAGCAAGGACGTAGACGTAATGTTAATCACGAAGAAGTGTTTCCAGAAATGACAGACTTTTTTGATCTATGTAAGAAATATGTCTAAAGCTTCTTTGGTCTCAGGCCAAATGGTTTCATTAAGTTTCTTCAAATAAAACTCTACATCAACACGCCAAAATGTTTGGAAAGATCCTTTGTATTCTAGTTCGATTGGATCTTTCAGATATCCTTGGTCGTGCATAATTTTAGACCAAATTCGGTGTACTTTACTTTGACTTCCTACTTCATTGGTGTTAGTACTAATGTATTGCGGCTTGTCTAGCCCTACAGCGTACATACAAACAGGTGTAAGCATTTGGCTAGTCCAGTGGTTCATAGGAGAGTGTCTGTAGTTGTGTACACTGTGTGCCCTTGTGCCGCCTATGTAGTCATTGATTACACAAGTCCTGGCGCTGATACGATATGCGTTTTTGCCTAATATTCCAAGTTCTTTCAAACTGTGACACACACTTGTACCAACAACTCTATCATTCCAGTACAATAAAAACATCTGTGTATCGTTGTATTTTTCGATATAATCAAGCAGCATTTCTTTGCTGCTATTATTATAGAATCCTTTAGCTTCTGCATCTTTGTAAAACTGTGTAAGATCTTGGCTGCTATATTTCTCTAGTTTATACAAACTTTTGTGTCCTTACAATCTTTTTTAGATTATCGTCTATCTCAATATTATTTACTGCTCGTAGTCTAAATCGTGGAATGTATTTGTGATTATCATTAAATGTTTTTATATCTTCTATATCGCCTGTATAGTATAATACACAATGATTTCCTACTTGCTGACATAGTGCTAGTTCGGCTCCTGCCGCAACAGCAGCTTTTTCTATCTGTTCAGGATATACACGTACTGTATTTTGTTTAAACATATTTGGAACACGCCCATTTAGTGTAAACCGATTCCTATCTCCTTCAACACAATCGCCACTTATCCAAATGTCTGATTGGCTACTCCATTTACAGGCAATCTGGTTATTTACAATATCTAGCTCAGCACCTTCTGCAATGTTGTTTATTGTATAAGTATTTTCTTCTTCGCTGTACAACACCATTGGCGGCACCTCGGTGCTACCGTATACATTATAAACTTTTCCAGGGTTATGTTCACGTAGTTCGTCCAACATACCAGTTGGTGTAAAATCGCTGCCGGTGATGACAGTTTCTAAACTACTGTAATCTAATGTGTTCCATTTAGGATGCTTGTGTAATGTTTTCCAAACATTAGGCAATAATAGTGTATGTGTTGGACGTATATCGTGTATGCGATTTATATAGTCTATACCGTTAAATGTTTCAATATATAAATCGCAATCAAGTTTTAGTGCTAGGTATACACTGAGTACACTGAACGCAATACCTTTTGGGCTATAGTAACTGAGTATTTTACTATTTTTATTTAGACCTAGTATTTTAATATTAGAATCAACTGCCTGTTCGATAGTTTCTCTTGAATGACCGATGTGTTGTGGAAATCCAGTTGTACCACTTGTACTAAGATTTAAAAACTTATCACCTCTGTAACCATAACTATATCCAGAATCTGAATACCAGTTGTGTAATAACTTTAAAACGTTTTGTTCCCAGTCAGGTTTGTCACTGTAGCAATCTACTGGACTACTAATAGTATAGTCGCTAATCCATTGTTTTGAAATTTGTTCGCCGTTAATAAAAATCCGCACTTGTGCTCCTATGATCTTTTTTTAACTATAACATATATTTTAACCTAAGTCAACCCAAGAAGTTCCGTTGTATCCTTGAAACTTGTTGTTACTGGTATTAAATAATATCATGCCTGCTTCTGGAGTCATACTATCTCTGTCAGCAAATGTTGTACCTCTTGCTTTAAATACCGGAACTTCTAATACACCTTTATTAGTAAACTCTAGTTTGTTTGCTGTATTAGTAACATGTGTATTAGTTGGCGTACTTAGCTGAACACCAAAACTTGAAGGTATGGCATTTCCGTTTGCATCAGGAGTACCGTCGACTTTAAAACCAAATAGTCCACCACGTTTATATTCAGTTCCGTTGTATCCCCAACTTTCAATAGTTAAAAGTTCATCATTGTTTAATAGTGACGTTTTAGCATCACGTGATCCTCTATGCGAAAGCGAGTCAATGGTATCAGTTTGAAAGTGTATGCTATCACCAGTGATATTAACTTCATCGTTTTCATCACCAATAGTTATTATATCATTTACTGAACTAATACTTGTGCCATTATTTGAACCTGATACAATATTAATAAATCCACTATCACCTTGTGTGTCATATGCAACTGCTCCAATAAGTCTTCCCATAAAATCGGCTTTGTAAGTTGGCAAACTTTCCAAAGACAATCTCATTACTGGTGTGCCATCGTAATGATTTAAGTTGGCTCTTACTTCTGTGTCAGCTCTAGTTGCACCAATATTTACTATAGGACCACGTGCAACTGCATCCTCTGCAGGATAAACAGGATGAGCAAGTCCACCGTAAAACTCCCATTGATCGTATCCACCAGTATTGTTGTGTCCAGTAAGTCGTGTAGCAATATCATCGCCTGGCTGTATAGCAAGCAGTTCGCCGGTAAGATTGCCTGTGACATTGCCTGTGACATCACCTACTACATCGCCTACTACCTCGCCTGTGTGTGTACCTGTAGTATCGCCAAAAAAGTCTCCATAGCTTGTGCCATTAAAGTCTCCATTAAATGTGCCATATATTACACTATCCGCAGTTATATTACCTGTAAGTTCTCCGTAAAATGATCCAGTAATACTATCAGCAGTAATAGATCTTGCTCCAGCATTAACAATAGGATCGCCATTGCTATCTACAACATTTCCAATAACATTGGCAATAACCAATCCAGATTCGCCATCAAATGCCAAAGCACCGTTGTCGTCGTAGACACTACCAGTAACACTACCAGTTAGATTGCCTGTGGAAGATAAAATAGTATTACCTTCGGTATCTTCGATGGTTCCAATCAAAGAACCATACAAGTTTCCAGTTTCGACATCAACTAATATAATACCGTTGACATCAACAACACTTGCTTTAACCTGTCCCTGCCAGCTATCGACAATCACTGTCTCGTCTGCTGTAATAATATCTAGTCGGTATGCTTCACCTGGTATAAAATCGGTCATTTTTGTTGGTTCCTCTTCTCTAGTATTTATCACATTCTGTTCTTGACTTGTTGATTAAAATATGTTATAACTACTGTATGTATGATATAATATTTATTGGCGAAAAAAATAAACAATGGAAATCAGCAAAACACCGATTTCCTCTGTTAAAACATGCAAATACACTAGATGATGCAAAGCGTATTTGTATTACTAAGATGTTTTGGGTAGTGTGGCCTGACATTACAATAAACGATGATTTTAACTTTGATTACGAGGTAGATGCGTGGAGCACTGATTATGTTCATGTATTTAAAAATAATGAGTTTTATGATGGCGTTTCGCTAATACCTAAAAATGCAACAATCTCAGATAGAGAGTTACAGCATCGATTTTTTGTTAACAAAAAAGAAGTAGATATACAAGTTAGTAAACCTCGTCCGTATGATGTATTTAATGTTGATACATACGAAGAATATATAAACGCATTAGAAACTAGCACAACTGATATGTTTTGGATGAGTACCGCTAATATTAGTATTGATACAGAATTTGTTAACACGTTCTACATATCACATCACGAACAGATTGACAGAAAACAAAACCATGTATTTATACATCAAGTAGATGGCGAAGATTTGTACAATGGTTTATTTTTATGCAGCAAACACGTTCCGTTAAGTAAACGAGAAGTAGAATATAGATTTCCTGTAAATCGAAAAGAACACGATATAGTTGCAAGCGGCCCTTGTAAGTATGATGTATTTGAAATAGATACTTATGAAGATTATTTACAAGCAATTGAAACTAGTACAACTGAGATGTTTTGGATGAGTAGTCCTAACATTGATGTAGATACTAATGTTGTTAACACGTTCTACATACCACATCATATTCAGATTGACAGAAAACAAAATCATGCATTTATACATCAAGTAGATGGCGAAGATTTATACAATGGTGTATTTTTGTGCAGTAAACATTTACCTTTATCCAAAAAAGAAGTAGAATATAGATTTCCTGTAAATCGAAAAGAACACGATATAGTTGCAAGTGTTGCTGGTAAGTACAATATATTTAATGTTGATACATATGAAGAATATATAAACGCATTAGAAACTAGCACAACTGAGATGTTTTACATTATTCCTCCAACGGTAACAGTTTGTAAAGATTTTATGTTTGATGATTATTTTGAACATTCTAATACTTTTGATAGACGTATTAATCATGTATTCCTAAATGGTAAGTTTCATGATGGTATTATACTTTGCAGTAAATATGCTAAAATCAGTAAACGTGAATGGCACTTTAAATTTATTGCTAACAAAAAAGAAGTTGATATACAAGCAAGTACACCTAACCCTTACGATATTGTTTTTATTAGTTATCAAGAACCAAATGCAGATGAAAACTTTGAAAATTTAAAAACTAGATTTCCAGACAGAGTAATACATAGAGTACACGGAGTTAAAGGAATACATCAAGCACATATTGAAGCAGCAAAAGTATGTGATACACCTATGTTTTATATAGTTGATGGTGATGCCGTAGTTGTTGATGATTTTAATTTTGATTGGCAAGTTCCTGCTTGGCAGTATAATCACGTACATGTATGGCGCAGTAAAAATCCAGTAAATGGATTGGTTTACGGATATGGTGGCATTAAGTTATTTCCGAGACTCGAAACACTTAATATGGACACTAGCAAACCTGACATGACTACAAGTATTAGTGATAAGTTTGTAGCTATGCCAAAGGTTTCAAATATCACAGCATTTAATACAGATCCTTTTAATGCGTGGAAAAGTGCATTTAGAGAATGTGCAAAGTTATCAAGTAAAGTCATTGATAGGCAAAAGAGTAAGGAAACTAATGAACGTTTAAGGACTTGGTGTATACATATGATACCCGATACTCCGTTTGGAGAAGATGCTCTGCAAGGAGCAAAGGCAGGAACAGCATATGGTACTAGAAACAAAGGCAATGTTGAAGCATTAAAAAATATTAATGACTTTGATTGGTTAAAGGAAAAATTTAATGGAAATACATAAGATATTAGATAGATTTGAAATATTAAATCCACAAGATGAATATTTTAAAAACTTACGCCGTGCATATATTGATTCCGATTTGAGTTCTATATTAGAGTTTACGCCTAATGATGATCTGCGTAGTGCTATTTTAACAAAAAATATTTACAGTATTTTTCGATGTATAGACAATACACGAGCTGTCGGCGACATTGAAGACTTGCGTAAAGCAGTATTAGAACAAAATATACATAGTTTATTTAGATTGCTTCCGGGCAACGAAGATTTAAGAAAAGCAGTTCTTGAAGATAATATGCATAGTATTTTTAGATTAGTAGGCAACGAAGATCTAAAAAAAGCTGTAATGGATGACAATATATGGAGTCTATTTAGGCTGTTAAAATATAAAAGCAGTACATATTTTGTTGATGCATTTAAAAACTTTGAAACCAATGATATTCAAATAGACGAAGATTGTTTTAGTAGAGGACAACTTCGGAGTAAACTTTGGTTAGTAGATGAACTTAAAAAGTGTAATGTCGAACTAGGTAAAGTATTTCTATGTGCAGGGTGGTATGCTACTCTTGCTACTATGTTATTTGAAAGTGATATAAAAATAGATTTTATTCGGAGTTTTGATGTTGATCCAGATGTTTGGAAAATAGCCGAAGTATTTAACAAACCTTGGGTTGCCGATAACTGGAAGTTTAAAGCCAGCACCGAAGACATACACAAAATAAGATTTGACGAACATGTATACGATGTAAACAAAACAGACGGTACAACTCAGCGATTGTGGACAACTCCAGATACTGTTATCAACACAAGTTGCGAACATATAAATAACTTTGATAGTTGGTATGACAGCATAGCATACGGAAGTTTAGTAATAATGCAAAGTAATAACTATTTTGAAATCAACGAACATGTTAACTGCCACGAAACACTTGAAAGTTTTGCAAAACAAGTACCCCTTGGCGAAGAGTTATACAGTGGCGAACTAGAACTAGAAAAATATAAAAGGTTTATGCGAATTGGATATAAGTGATTTAAATGTACGTGAGTTACAAAAAGAAAGTGCAAGAGCTCTTAGTACAATACAAGCAACCAACAATAATATTTGGCAGTTTAATAAGAAAGCACATCATAATAGTCAAAACTGGTACAAGGCTGTTATTGAATGGTATATAGAACAGTATGGCGACCTGCCTAGCAAGGTTGGTCCTGGTAAAGATGTAAAGTTGATAATGGATGTATAAGTACGAAGATATAAAAACAATACATTTAGAAAACACACAAAACTGTCAAGCAAGTTGTCCGATGTGTGATCGCAATCAAAACGGTGGCGCACTAAATCCTCATATAGATCTAAGCGAACTTACAATAGATGATTGTAAACGTATATTTGAGCCTGAGTTTATTGCACAACTGAACACTATGTATATGTGCGGCAACTTAGGTGACCCTATTGTAGCAAGAGATACATTGGAAATATTCAAATACTTTAGACTGCATAATCCTACAATGTGGTTGAGCATGAATACCAACGCTGGAGCAAAGAGTGTCGAATGGTGGGCAGAGCTTGCAGATGTTATTAATAACAAAGGCGCAGTTATATTCAGTGTAGACGGGTTGCGTGATACTAATCATCTTTATCGACAAGGCGTAAACTGGGACAATGTAGAGCGTAACATGCGGGCGTTTATAGATGCTGGCGGTAGAGCACGTTGGGACTTTTTAATATTTGAACACAACCAACATCAAGTTGAAGAAGCAGAAGCACTTGCAAATGCTTGGGGATGCGAAAGATTTGTTAAGAAGAAAACTGGCAGATTTGTAACAGCACAAAGTGAAAAGAAAGAATCACATCAAGCAGTAAATCGCAAAGGTGAACAAACTGCCAAACTTAAAAAACCTGATGCCAAGTATTTAAACAAGGCACTCGAAACATACGACAAAGTAAAAGAAAAACACGGAAGTATGGATACTTATTATGATCGTGCTGCTATACATTGTAAAGTAAAAGACGAAGGCAACTTGTTTATTACAGCAGAAGGACTTGCTATGCCGTGTTGTTGGACAGCTGGACGTATGTACAAATGGTGGCACAAAGATCCTAAGCAAGAACAAGTATGGGATTTTGTTGATGCAGCTGGAGGCAAAGATGCTATTAGTGCTAAAAAACATGGATTACGTGCAGTATTTGAAACAGGCATTTTTGATAATATACAAAATAGTTGGGATAAGAAAAGTATAGCTGATGGAAAACTAAAAGTATGCAGCATGAAATGCGGAGTTGAGTTTGATCCATTTGCAGAGCAGTTTAAATGAAGCCGTATTGGAAAGACAAAACATTTTGTTATGCACCATTTAACCAAATATATTTTGGAAGAAACGGCGTTGTAAAACCTTGCTGTGCAGCTACCAATAGTTTTGGCAACTACAACTATAGTTCTATAAAAAATGTGTACAACAGCAAATCTGCAAAGCTCACTCGCCAGGATTTTTTACAAGGAAACTATCCTAAAAATAACTGTCAGTCGTGTAGTAGTTTTTACAATCAAACCGGCAGCATACACAATGTACAAATGTTTTCAAATGAAAATGCATACAAGGCAATGCATCATAGTAAACAAGTAATGAATGCCGACCTAACAGATCAAAAACCTATTTTTGTTGATTTACTTGTAAGTAATAACTGTAATTTTGCATGTTTAGGATGCGAATCCGAACTTAGTAGTACATGGGCAAAAAACTATACTGATATAGAAATACAAAGAGATTTAGATATACGACATACTAATGTATCCAGCGAATGGAGTAATAATATAGATCCTATTATTGAATACATTTTAGAACATGCGGATACAATACAATCAATACATTGTAACGGAGGTGAGCCCTTCATGCAAGAACAATACTACAAACTATTTGATGTATTGATTGATAACAAAATATTTGACATACACATTACATCGCATACAAATGGCAGTGTAAGTACATACAAAGGCAAAGATATTGTAAATGATTATCTGTCAAAGTTTACAAATTTTGATATCACATTTAGTCATGATCATTTTGGCAAGCGTGGCACATATATTAGATATCCGCTGGTAGAAGAAAAATGGTTAAAAAACTACAACAGAATAAAACAAGTTGCAAAAGTACACGTACAAACAAGTTATAGTTTGTTTAATGCACTAACTATAGATACACTAGAAGAATGGTATATTGACAACGGCATTGATATGGACAATTGGATTTTGTTACCATGGCACGGGCCAACAGCATACACTCCGGTTCTACTAAATGATCAGCAAATGATGTTTGCAAATTCAAAGTTATACAAACTACAAAAAAATCATCGATTATTTGATTATCTAAATATACGTGAAGATAATCCTAATCTTCATCGTAACTTTAAAAAAACAATAGAGATGTGGGACCAAAAAAGGAATACTAACTTTGTAGAAACCTTTCCGGAGTTAGCAGAACTAATATGATTAAAAAAGTTGAACTAGAAATAACCAGCGATTGTAATGCAGCCTGTCCAGGGTGTGCAAGAACACTCAACAAAGATTTGTTGCAAATAAACAGTTTTACATTGCAAGATTTGCAACGTATTTTTCCACCTGCAGATTACAATGAAGTAGAGTTCAAGTTTTGTGGAGTGCTTGGAGATCCTATTACTAATCCTGATTGTTTGGCCATGACAGAGTACCTTCTTAGTCAAGGTGCTTATTGCGAATATAGTACCAACGGCGGATATAATAACGCAGCGTGGTGGAAACAACTAGGCGAACTTGCATCAATGTATATTGGAAAGTTGCATATACATTTTTGTATTGACGGACACAAAAACACCAATCACATATATAGAGTAAACACCAAATGGAGTGTTGTAGAACGCAACATTATAGCATTTTCTGAAGCAGCACCAGAACGTCATGCTACATGGATTTATATTATTTTTGATCACAATGAGCAAGAGTTAGTTACTGCTAGAGCACATGCCGCAGTATTAGGATTTGATTTTGCTACACGTACTGGAATGCGTAATAGTTATCACGATTGGGTTGCAAAAATAAAAACTAAAAAACAAACGGAACAAAAAGTTATTACAACTACAGGCAGTAAAGAGCATAGTAAAAAAGATATAATGAAAGACTTGGATAAGTTTATTACTGAGTATAAATCTCATAAAGCTGATGCCGAAAAAACTAAAGAAGTAGTTGACAGTATTATATGTAAGTATATCCATGAAGGTGAAATATTTATAGCAAGTGATCAGACTATGTGGCCATGTTGTTTTTTATGGGATAGTGCATTTAAAAACAGAGAAAGTATAATGCAGAAACTAAACAGATTTGAACCTGGTTGGAATAGTTTACTGTTGCACACCAAAGAAGAAGTAATGCAACACCCTTGGTATAAAGATCTATTAACAGCAAGTTGGCAACCAAGTCATCCATTACATCTTAGTAGATGTATTAGAACATGTGCAAAAAATAAAGCATATCACAATGAAATAAACTACGCAGATAAAGGTATAAGTACAGTATGAGCAAAGTAAGTGACACATTTTGTATTCTTCCATGGGTACACCTAAGTACAAGGCCAGATGGCAGTATGAGAGTATGCTGTACAGCAAACGCTAGTAGTGTAGGTGCTACTAATGATAAAGAGCATGGCGGCCAAGTTGGCATTCTTAAAACAGATGACGGCAAGCCAAACAACCTAAATGTAACAGACTTTCAAACTGCTTGGAACAGCAAGTATATGAAAAATGTACGCAAGCAGATGATGAATGGCGAAAAACCTCCAAGTTGTTTAAAGTGCTACAGAGAAGAAGCAGCAGGACATAATAGCAAACGTATGTGGGAAACAGCGTATTGGAGTCAGCGTACTGATGTTGACAAACTGATTGCTGATACTACAGAAGATGGAGAAGTACCGCCTAACTTGGCATACATTGATTTACGCTTTGGTACCAAGTGTCAGCTTGCTTGTGTTATGTGTAGTCCGCATGATAGTAGTGGTTGGATTAAAGATTACAAATCAATTTTTCCTGAAGTAAAAAATGAAAGTCTCAAAGAGACAATGCAATGGCAAGACAAAGGCAGCACCAACGGTAGTAGCTACAACTGGCACAAACAAAATCCTGTATTTTGGCAACAGTTCTATGATCAAATGGGTAGTATGCAACAGATTTATTTTGCCGGCGGCGAAAGTCTTATCATTGAAGAACACTACGAAATATTAGAACATGCTATTAAGATGGGTTATGCTAAAGACTTAGAACTAAGGTACAACTCAAATGGCGTAGAATGGCGAGACGATTTGTTTGATTTGTGGAAAGAATTTAAACTAGTACGTTTTCATTACAGTATAGACAGCATTAAAGAAATGAATGACTATATTCGTTATCCAAGTAAATGGAAACGTCAAGAAGAAGTATTTCATATACTTGACAACGAAACAAGTAACAATGTAGAAATCACTGTAGCATGTGCAGTACAAGCATTAAACATATATTACATACCAGATTTTATTCGTTGGAAACTAGAACAAAAATTTAAAAAGATTAATATGTGGCCATTTGGCGCCGGCGGCGTAAACTATCACTTTGTATACCATCCACCGCACCTAAATGTTAAAGTGCTGCCAGAATGGTTTAAAGCAGAAGTACGTAAAAAGTATGAAGAGTTTTATCCATGGTGGGAAGAAAACTGGGAACTAGGTATTCCTAGTTGGCACAAAGGTAAAGTAACCAAAGCAATGTTTGACGCCGCTCCTTATGGTATTAAACGTCTTAACGGTATGCTACAGTTTATGGAATCAGAGGACTGGAGCAGACGCTTGCCGGAAATGCAAGAGTTTATAAACCTATGCGACAAACAACGTGGTATTACATTTGCTGAAACATTTCCTGAGATGAAAGATATTTTTGATGGATGATACTAAGTACTTAGGCTATTTAGAACTACATTATAAAAAAAGAAATTTTGTCGATCAGTTTGAAAAAAAGAACTATCCTCGAAGATATCCCACTGTTTATAGAATAAACAACCTGCCTATACATCTTGATAAACATGCAAAAAAAATATTAGTAGCATTTAGTGGAGGTGCCGACAGCAGTCTATTACTTTATATGTTGTGTACACTTATTAAAAGAGAAAAGCTAAAAACAAAAATAGATGTATACACAATGATACGTTTTTGGGAACAAAAGCCTTGGCTAAAACCAATGGCGGAAGATGCTTTTAGATATTTAAAAAAACAGTTTCCAAATATCATTGGTATGCAGCATTGGGGATTCTTGCCACACGAATTTGAAACTGTACCTTTAAAAAATCTAAATCTACCCAACTTGACATTACCTTCAATGGCAAAATGCGATGTACTAATAACTCACGGTTATCAAGAATATTTAATAAAATCTTATAACTATGAATGGGTATATAGCGGAACAACTATGAATCCTCCGATAGACAATGATCAGGCTCCTGAGTTTCGTAATGAAACAGTTGTTAAGGATAACTGGGATTGGGTTATTACAGGATCCTGCATTAATCCATTTGGACTACTTAGAAAAAACTATACAATGGCACAGTACATTAACTATAGACTAGATGATTTATTAAAGTTAACACGAAGTTGTGAAGCTGGCATAGTTGATATTAAAGAAGATTACAAAACTAAATATCCTCCAGAATGCGGAACTTGTTTTTTCTGTCAGGAAAAAGAATGGGGCAAAAATAATGCACAAGGATTTTTATTAGATATGCCAAAACAAAAACAAAGTTTATGGGAGAAAATCTTTGGCTAGTTTAGATTGCTATTATGCTATAAGCGGAATCAACCTTAAAAACGGGTTTGCAACTAGCTGTCCTACACAGCACGAAAAGTTTCAAATGCTTGATGACGAGTATCTGCCAAGCAAGTTTTTTAACAATGAAAACTTTAAAGATCATCGTAAAAAATTAATGAGTGGAACTTGGTGCAAGGGCTGCAATATGTGCGAGCATGTTGAACAAGCAAATGCAGGCAAGAGTATGCGCCAGGAACAAGAAGTTGATTTACAATATTATAATCACGAAACTGGAGAAACAGCATTTGAAGGATTGAAAACAATCGAAATGCGTTTCAGTCACAGTTGTAATATGAGTTGTTTGCATTGTAGTCAGGTATTCAGCAGCGGCTGGATGTCCAAGCTAAAAAAATATACACCTGACGAAGAAGATTATAAACACAATCTAATACAGCTAACCGGACAAATGCATCGACAGGATGCAGATGATGATTACACTATAAGTATTAGTACATCTCGTGCTTTAGAAATAGTTGAAGATCTTAACACAAACTTTCCAAACCTTGAAAGAGTGGATTTCGCAGGCGGCGAAGTGTTGTATCAAAAACAGTTCTTTCCAACACTGAATAAACTAGCTGAACATCCTAATGCTGAAAATATGAAAATCATTTTTCATAGTAACTTTAATGCAGATTTTGATGCAGTTGAGTTAAGCAGGCTACTAAGTTCTTTTGGCGATGTAAATATTCAAATAAGTGTTGATGCAGGTCCTAGATTATATCCGTATTTTAGACAAGGCGATTGGCAAAAGTTAAAAGAAAATATAAATCGTTTTAAACAAGCCGACAATAATCATTGCGATATTAATGTAGTCTATACTACTGGAACTTATCAGCTTATGGAAATAAAAGATGCATTTCTTGGGTTTTTAGAACTTGACATTAACTATATTAATGTTAGTATAGTTTATACACCAGATTATCTAAATCCAAGTGTGATGTTGTTAAAGCATAGAAACTCGGTATTAAATGACATCGAAGAAACACGTAATGCTATATTTGGTGTAGACAAAAAAAGAAGAGAGAACGTAGATACGTCTAAAATGTTAAAAAGTCATTTCACTGTTGGAATAGAAAAGCCCTATGACATGTGGCAAGATATTACCAGTGCAGTTGCCGGACTTGAATACATAAGAAAATACATTCTAAACTACGATGCAAAAAAGTCTGACTGGACTGATTTTATGAAGTATATTGAAAAAACAGATAAAATATGGAAACAAGATTTCAACGAACATATTGAAAACTATAAGTTTGTAGATGGAGAAGTTGTACGAAATGTTTAGTACAAACAACTCATTATATAAAAATATTTCTAATGACGTACTACTTACAACTTTTAGTAAGTTGACTATTCCATTTGATGAAAAATGGCAGCGTATTGGCATTAATCTTTCAGGTGGCGCCGACAGTGCGTTGTTAACATATCTGTTGTGTACAATCATACAGCGCAACAATCTAAATACAAAAGTAGATGTTATTACATACCAGCGTTGTTGGGAAACAAGACCTTGGCAAGGATATATTAGTTTACAAGTATTTGACAAACTAAAAGACATGTTTCCTTATATTATTGAAAATAGATACACAACATATATTCCACCTGAAATAGAACATGGTGTAATAGGAGCTAGTATAAACGGCAAGAGTGGCGACCAGATTATAGTAGGAAGTTACAACAAGTTTGCAGCATGGGAATATAACTTGGATGCAGTGTACAATGCTACAAGTAAAAATCCAGATGACTTGCGTGAAGATCGCATGACCAATAGAGACAAAGATGCTGAGGATGGCGTAATAACTGACTTGTGGTTTTACAGCGGAAAAGTAAAATCAACATTTGTACATCCTTTTAGATTTGTAAAAAAAGATTGGATTGTAGCACAATACCATATACACAATATACTAGATTTATACGACACAACACGCAGTTGCGAAGGCGATATAAATCACATGGAAAATATAAAAGAGGCATGTGGTCACTTTAGAGATTACAATGCAGGAATGTATATACCAGAATGCAAACAGTGTTGGTGGTGTGAAGAAAGAGATTGGGCAGACAAACAAGTAAAATCTGTCATTGAGGAAATAAATGAGCTTTGATACTATTGATTTGTTAACTGGAAAGTTGTTTCAAGTTACGTGGGATCTTGGAAGACGGTGCAACTATGACTGTAGTTATTGCCCAATACACAGACATGACAATTTTAGTAAACATGCTACATTGGATGAACTAAAAGCCAATGTAGATTTCCTGTTTGAATACATTGACGTATACATGGAACATCGCAACTTCAAAGAAGCAAATGTTGGATTTACAGGAGGCGAGCCCACAGTCAATCCTCACTTTATTCCTTTTGCAAAATATCTAAAAGAAGAATACGAAGCAAAATATCAAGACAAGTGGGAAGCTGATTTTGCTCTTACAAGCAATGGCGCATTTAGTGAAAAAATGGGCCAAGCAATAATGGAAAACTTCTGTCACGCTACTATTAGCTATCACAGTGAAAGCGATAGCAAACTCAAACAGCAAGTAAAAGATAGAATATTACAGTTGCATTATCAAGGTGATATGTACGAGTGTACAGTTAGTGTGAATGTTATGTTTCACGCAGAATATTTTGATGAGTGCAAGGAACTATGCGAGTTTTTACAGCAGCACGGTGTTGATTTTGTTCCACGTGTCATTGGCGAAGAACCTGATAGCAAGCCCAGCTTTGCTCATCAGTACAACGAAGAACAACTCGCATGGATGAAAAACTATTGGAAACAAAAAAATGATGCGCTGTATGCTAGTAGTGCAGTAGGTGATGTTGTAAAAAATGCAAAAAAACTAGGAAGCAGTATAGGTCGTCCTTGCTGTGGCAGTAGAGACATGATGCTGCACAATGGTACAGAAAAACGTAAAAGCACATTTGTAGATTTTAGAGAGTTTAAAGGTTGGAAATGCAGTGTTAACTGGTTCTTCTTGCATTTAGAACAGCAAACAGATCAAGTGTTTCATCATCAAACCTGTCAAGCAAAGTTTAATGGCACAAGAGGCGCAATAGGAAAAATAAGTGAAGGTAAAAAACTAGTAGATGATTTGAGAAAACAGATGCAATCTGGAACAATGCCTACTATTGTTTGTCCAAAACAGACATGTGGCTGCGGATTATGTGCGCCCAAGAGTATGCAAACAGACAAGTTATTAAACGTATTAAACAACCATATAGACATAGGAGTATTAGATGATCATAACGGGTAACAAAGACACAGGTGTAGCTGGAGCATTGGCAAAGATTTATCCTGATGCAGAGTTTATTAGTAGAAGTACTGGTTATGACTTTGGTAAAAAAGTTGATATGGAAAGATGTGCCGAAGCGGTGATACATCATGATGTGTTTATCAACTGTAGTGCGTTGTTTAGATTCAATCAAACCAGTTTACTTGATATTGTTTATAAAAAATGCATACTCGAAAATCACCAATGCCATATTATTAACATAGGCAGTACCACTGATAGAGTTAAAAAAGGCGGTGCCTGGTTGTACAATGCAGAAAAGAAAGCATTGCGTGATTACAGTAATACATTAGGGCTTACTGGTATATGGGCAAGCGGCCCTAAAATAAGTTATATCAGTCTTGGAACACTTGACAACAATCAAGCAAAACATCCGGACAGAAAAACCATGGATATCAATCTAGCTGCTGAGTATATCAAATGGATAGTTGATCAGCCCAAGCATTTAAATATCAACGAGTTGAGCATTGATCCAATGCAACCGGAGAACTGGTATGCCTAGTATGCCAAAATATGCATGTGCGTTGCCATTTCATCACATGGCAATGCGTCCTGACGGTCAAATACGACCGTGCTGCGTATTTAGAGAAGAAGAAGTTCCGGATGATTTAAATGTTGCACACCCTGATCCGTTTAATCATGAATATATGAACTATCTTAGACAAAAAATGTCTAGAGATGAGTATGTTCACGGCTGTAAAAAGTGTTATGATGATGAAAAAAGCAGTGCTAGAAGTATGCGCACCGATATACACAGCAGGCTTATAGGAGATTTTGGATTACCTACTGATGAAGAGGGCAGAGGAAAGATAAAAAAACTTACAAACATTGATTTGGCTCTAAGTAATGTGTGTAATAATAAATGTAGAATGTGTATGCCTGAACTTAGTACACATTGGTACAGTGATGCTAGAAAACTTGGTCGAAAAATACCAAAAGGCATCATCACAGATAATACTATTGTCAATCATTATGATTTATCTGACTTGAGATTTATAAAAGTACTTGGCGGCGAGCCAATGATGGAACAAGATAAGTTGATCAAAGTACTCAACAAATGCAATCTTAGTCAGTTAAGTATATTATTAGTAACAAACGTGAGTATACTACCAAATGAACAACTAGTCAAACTATTACAACAATGTAAAAAAGTACATATTGATTTGAGTATTGATAGTTATGGAGAGCTCAATGAGTTTCTTCGTAAAGACAGTAAATGGGACACAGTTTATAATAATCTTATTTGGTACAAACAACATTTCAAGCACATAAATGTGCATAGTGCATTTAGTATATACAATGTAAACAAGATACACGAGATATTAGATTTTTGTATCGAGCAAGAGTTGTATCATGAGTGTGTAGTTATTGACGGACCAGAGTGGATGCAACCACGTAACTTGCACGAAGATGTAAAACCTTGGATTTTAGAATATTTACAAAGCATTGAAAAAAACTATACTGTGTTATACCGTAAAATATTTGCGCAGCTTGTACACGAGATTAAACAGCCTGGCAACTTTGGATTGTTTTTAAGAAATGATGCTCAGTTAAACAAGATTAGAAAAGAACATTGGATGGATAAAAATAGCGATCTTTGGAACAAGTTGGAACATTTAATAACACCAGATCAGTTTTAATATTATAACCAAATAGTTAAATACATATATAATGGAGAACATTAATGACCTGTAACAGTAATACGTTGTGCCCGATTCCATGGATGAGTCAAAGTCTCCGTGCTAATGGCGATATTCGTGTATGTTGTCAAGCACAACATGGACCAACAGGCGGCACACTCAAAGACGATACAGGCCGACCTTATAATGCTCGTACTGCTAATCTTAAAGATACACGAAACAGTAAGTTAAGCAAAGAAATACGTCAATATATGATGAAAGATAAGTGGCATCCTGAGTGTGTTCGTTGTCAAACAGAATCCGAAGCAGGCATGCGTAGTCGCCAAAGTTATGAAAATGAAATTTGGATTAATACTGGAGATTATAAATGGGATGAGTTATTATCTCATACACAAGAAGATGGCACTATCGATGTAGATAAAATCGACTGTAGTTTTTATGATGTAAGATTTGGTAATCTTTGTAACTTACGTTGTCGTATGTGCGGCCCAACTGATAGTAGTATGTGGTATGAAGACCAAGTTAAACTTTGGGGACCTAAATATAAAGATAGTCATGGCCCTGTTAACCTTGTTAAAAATACTAAAGGCAAGTTTGAACCAGATGTAAATGTGTACGATTGGCATCAAAGCGACCATTACTGGGAACAAATGGACGCTAATATTAGTGAAATAAAAAAACTTTATATTGTTGGTGGCGAACCACTAATGATTGACAGACATTATGAATTTTTACAAAAGTGTGTAGACGAAGGACATGCTCATAAAATTATTGTAGAGTATAATACCAATCTTACAAATGTTCCGCAACGTGCATGGGATGTTTGGAAACATTTTAAACGCATCAATATTGGTGCTAGTATTGACGGTATTGGAGAAATAAATCATTACATGCGATACCCGAGTCATTTTGATAAAATACACGAAAACCTACAAAAGTTTGCAACAGCCGAAGGCAACTATAAAGTATGGATTGCTGCTACTATCAATGTTTTTAATGCATTACATTTTCCTGAATTTATGGAATGGATTATTTTAAACAAAATGCCAAAAGTAAACGATGATAATTGGAGACCAGTAATAACTCCGCATCCGTTACACGGTCCACGTTTTCTAAATATGCGTATGTTGCCCAAGTTTGCAAAAGATGCAGTTCATGCCAAGTATGAAGAATATAAACCACGTCTTACAAAGTTAATCGATGACACAAATTGGCCAGATCATAGAAAAGAAGCTTCTAAAAAAGAAGTAATAAAACTATTAGATCAGTACAGCAGTTATATGTATGCTAAAGATTTTAGCGATGCACTTCCGCAGTTTTGGGAAGCAACTCGTAGATTGGATAAGATACGTAACCATAGTATTGAAGATTATATTCCAGAGCTTTACGATTTATTAAAGGATACAGAACCTAAAGATGAGTAAAACTTTTTGTCCTATGCCGTGGAATAGTATCAATATTAGAAACAATGGCGATATACGCATATGTTGTAACACCAATAGCTATACTAAGAATAGAGGTATAGTTAGGAAAGCCGACGGAACACCCTATAATATAGGCAAACATGAAATAGACGATGCAAGGAACGCAGAACTATTAAATGAAGTTAGATTAAAGATGCTCAATGATGAATGGCACCCTGAGTGTGAACGTTGCCGACAAGAAGAAATAAACGGTATTAAAAGTCGAAGAGAACACGAAGTATTAGAATGGGGAGAATACAGCGGAGATTTTGGTGTAGAAGCAGCTAGAGCTGTTACAAATGACGATGGCAGTATTGATACTAATGCTCAACCAATAGAGTTTTTTGATATTCGTTATGGAAACTTCTGCAATCTAAAATGCAGAATGTGCGGGCCAACAGAAAGTCATACATGGTTTAATGATTATGTAAAGTTAAAAGGCAAACCAGAGTTTAACGACACTCATGGTACTGTTGTGTTAGAAAAAAACTCCAAAGGTAGATGGGAAACAGATAGTTATAACTGGTTTAAACAAAGCAACTGGTTTTGGAATCAGTTTGAAAAACACACAGGTAATACAAAACGTATGTACATTGTTGGCGGCGAGCCATTAATCATTGATGAACATCTAGAATTACTTGAAAGACTGGTAGCAAATGGAAACAGCAGTAATATTGAAATTGAGTATAACAGCAACTTAACAAATGTCACACCTAGTATTATTAAGTTGTGGGAACAGTTTAAACAAATACGTATAGGTGCTAGTATTGATGGATTTGGCGATGTGTTTAATTATCAACGAGCTCCTGCAAACTGGAACAAAGTATATAAAAATATGGAGCTATTAGAAAAAAATAAAAATATAAACTTAAAAGGTTGGTTTACTTATACAGTAACTCCATTAAATCTTTTTCATTTGCCAGATTTTATGCGTTGGAAGTTAGAAGAAAGTGGATTAGAAAAGTTTAATCCAGTTACTACTGCTAAACCTATTATAACATATCACATGTGTCATGCTCCAAAATATTATAATGTTAAAATATTGCCTCAGTATTTAAAGGATAAAGTAAGTGATACATTTTTTGAACACAAACAATGGATTGATAGTACATCGTACAATGAAAAAATAAAAAATAACTTTGTTGACATATTAAATAAAGTTGAACGCTTTATGCACAGCGAAGATTATAATGAACATCTTCCAACATTTATCGATACAACCAACCGGCTTGATAAAATACGTAATCAAAATATTTTAGATATAGTTCCACAATACAAGGATTTGTTTGATGAGAATAACTAATGAAAACCTTGATTGTTGTATATTAACTTTATTTGTTCATAATGTATGTAACTTTAGTTGTAGTTATTGTAATGATTATCATAGAGACGGAAGCCATCGTTGGCCCGTAAACTGGCAACCATATCTTGATTTAATACAAGAAGTTAAAAAAAGAAACAAATATGTTTATGTAGAAATATTAGGCGGCGAACCTACTGTTTGGCCTAAGTTTCAAGAGTTTGTTGATACTATCAGTGACGAAGATGTGTTTGTTGAATATGCTACAAATGCAAGCCGGACACTTCGTTATTGGAAATCTTTTAAAGCACAAAGGTCGTTTGTATTTCTAAGCTGGCATGCAGAAGAAGCAGACGATGATCATTTTGTTGAAGTTGCTAAAATAATGCAGCATAAAGCAAGTGTAAGTATTCCTTTAATGATTGTACCTGACAACTATGAGAGAGCTAAAATTTTATACGAAAGACTATCAGAGCTTAATGTTGAAATAACCCCAAAGTTTACTAGAACCAGTATTGACGGAACTAGTTATTTTGAATATACCGAAGAACAAAGAGACTGGATACAAAATAATAGTTGTAATAAAATGAAACCATTTGGTATTGATTGGAAAATACCACAAACCTTACATTATGACGGAACACCAATAAAGTTTATGAAAGTATTAGATCAAAACTTACATAAGTTTACAGGATGGTCTTGTACAGCAGGTATTAGACGTCTAATGGTAGAACCTGATGGAAATATCAAACGCTGTACTAAAGGTGTCGGCGGAAGTTTAGGTAATATTAAAACAGGCAAGTATACATTGCCCGATGATCCAATAATATGTGATTATCGTGCATGTCCTTGTAAGTTAGATGCGGTAGTTGAAAAATGGATATAGATCCCTTTCTTACAGTAAGCACTTCAGATTTTTGTAATAAATCTCTTCTATTTCAAGATGCTAATGAAGAAAAGTTATTTTATCATAATAAAAAAAAGATAAAAACTTATAAGGACGGATTTTATTTTAAAAATCCTATAGATTATACTATAAATAAATTTGGATATAGATGCAATCATGTTTTGCCACCTGATACTGATTATATATTAGCATTAGGTTGTAGTCATACGTTTGGACATTCTCTGCACAAAGAACATAGGTATACCGACTTACTAGAATCTCATTATAATATACCAGTATTAAACCTTGGAGTTTCAGGAGGATCGTGCAATCTTATAAAAGATAATTTATTACAACTATTAAATAGTGGATACAGACTACCAAAGATAGTTATATTACAATGGCCTAATAAACTTAGGCTGTTTTATGGAACAACTAGATTGCAAACTGATTTAAAACAAGCAACAGAAACTATGGAAAGTTTACAACAATATAGCGAAACATCACAATGCCAGACATATTGGTTGCTTGCTAAACATAATATATCTTTTGTAGATTTTTCAGTATTTGAACAGGATGATAATCATTTTTATATTGATGATGCAAGAGATTTTGATCATCTAGGGATTGATTCAAATATAAAAATATTTAAATATATCAAAGAGAGAATAGATGGAATATAACGATATAACATTTGATATGCTAGGAACAAGACGACAACGTCCTATGTACCTTAGTAAGTTTACAAAGTTTAGACAGAATCTAAGTATGAACGATTATCCAAAAGATCCACACGCTTATACAGAAGTTTTTCTTAAAGAAGTAGACGCTTGGATACATGCACATAAACACGTAAAATACACAGGATTAGAAAACTTTAAACGCAGAGACGCTATACTTGGCACTACACATCAATTAGATGAATTACACCAGCTGTACGGTGCTAACATAGCTACATACAAAGGCGAATACAAGTATCATCGAAGACTAACAGACTTTACTGTTAAACAGATTACACATTATAAAGACCTAAAACCAGGCGATGTATTTATTGTAAGCTATCCAAGTTGCATTACTACAGGTTACCATGAGAACTTTGATTTGCTACTAGACTATTGTGACGAGCATAGTATACCAGTGCATATAGATGGTGCTTGGTTTGGACAATGCAGAAACTTTGATTTTGATGTTACACACCCGGCTGTAAAAAGTGTTAGTGTAAGTTTATCAAAAGCACTAGGCATGGGCAGTCAGCGTATAGGTATCAGATATACTAAAGAGAAAACTACTGGCCCGATAAGTATTATGAATGATTTTGCTTATGCAAATGTTAGCGATATGTGGATAGGTGTAGAAGCAATGAAACACTTTGGTCCTGATTATTGGTGGGCAAATTACGGAGATTTATATAGCAAAGTATGTAAAGATTTTAGTTTAAAAGAATCAGATAGTATACATGTTGGATGGATAGATGATGATGATGGAACTCATCAGTTTGGTGTACGTACACCGTTACGTTTTTTAATTGAAGGTATATTTGATGAACGTGGAACTGATAAAGGGTTGAACAAAATTGAAAGAGAAGAGAGATCGTAATGGAACTACATTTTGAGCCAGGTGTAAAAAGAGTTGCAGTAAAGTTAAGTGGTGGAGCAGACAGTGCTATTGTTTATTATGCAGTGTGTGATTACTACAAAGACATGCCGGATGTTGAAATTTATACACTTACACTAGATACAAAATTAAAATGGTGGTACAGTCATGGTGCTAATAATATAATCGAAAAAGTTGGCGAAATGACAGGCAAATATCCTACTGAGCGTATTGTACTTAACTATGATAAGTATGACAGTCCAACTGTTGGACATGAATACGAAAATGGTATTAAAATATTAACTAACGATGCAGTAAGTAAATACAACATTGAAGTTAGTTATTCTGGGCTAACTTTAAATCCGCCTGTAGATGAATTTAAACAATTCTTTGTGGACAATAATCATAAGTTTGAGTTAGATTTAGAAAGAGTAAACTATTCCATAGATATTAAAAGAGATAAAACGCGAGATACTGCTCATCCAGAGTATGGTAAAATAATTATGCGCGGCAAAGCGGTAGATAAAGCTGGCGGATTTACTGGTCCAAATTTTATAGGAGTAAGACCGTTTATGCAGTCAGATAAAAGAGCTGTAAGAGATTTATATCATCAATATGGTGTATTTGAAGACCTATATCCACTAACATTTAGTTGTGAAGATTTTCCTAGATTCTCTCATGATGATCTAGTTCATTGTAAATATTGTTTCTTTTGTTTAGAAAGATATTATGGGTTTGGCAGAATTGTATGATAAGCAACGAAGCACCCTTATTAGATGGATGGGTATCAAGAGAAGAATGCGGTTTAGTAAGTAAATGGATGAAATCTGATACAGGTGATATACTCGAAACAGGCAGTGCAATAGGAAGATTGTTTGATTTTTTACATAGTCGACATAGACAATGGAACTATGTAAGTGTCGACCCGTTGCACAAAAGAGAAGTATTTATACAACTTGATTATAATAAACGATATTGGGATGAAGGAAATCGTGGACCGCGTGTGACTAATGAAATGTTGCAGAATAATATACCTTTTGCCGAGCATCATGCTTGTGATTTTGAAAATTTTAAAACTGATAGGAAGTTTGATGTTATTAGTATGGGTATGAATAATCCTAACATACATTGGCCCAAAGTTTATATAAAAGCATTTAAACTGTTAAAACCTGGCGGAGTTATTATTGGAAGAAATATATACGATCGTACCGGTGCAATTAATAGACCAGACGGTCATCCTGGTGTAACATATTCTATTGCACATACTATAAGAAAATATATCATATTAGATGCTAAAAAGGGAAGTTTTGTTATAGACGGAACACGTTGGAAAAATATACCAGAAAGCGATAGGTATTATGACGAAGATTCATTAAGTTGGAAATTAAAGACATGATAACTGAAGGATGGATTAGTTTGCAGGAAATGGAGTTTGTAAAAAAACAAATGACATCACCTGTTGGAAATATTTTAGAAGTTGGATCGGCAAATGGAAGATTATTTTCCTATCTTTATGATAGCTATCCTACATGGAAATATGTAGCAGTTGATCCGTGGGAGCAAGAAAATGTAAGATTACAAGTTGACTGGGAAAAAGGATATTTTGATCCCGGAAACTTAAAAGAAGTTATAACCGTTGATATGTTTAAATCACACTGTCCTTATGCAGAAACACATGAGGTATATTTTGAAAATTTTGAAACCTCTCAAAAATATGATATTATAAGTATGGGACTGGTAAGTAGTAGTATAGATTGGAAAAGCTCTTATAATAAAGCATTTTCGTTTTTAAAGGACAATGGTATTATTATAGGAAGAAACTTAACCCATAAAAAATATGGCCCAATAATTGAAAAAGTAATATGTGATCATAAAATAGTTGATAAATGCAAAGGCTCGTTTATAATAAGGAAGTAATATGTATAATTTTGGTACACACAACATTGATTTAGATATAAATTTTCATAAAGAGTTAGCAAATAAGATGTTTAGTACATCAGATATAAAACTAACTGGTACAAAAAACTTTAATTATTTTTGTGCGGTTCCTAAAGATATTAAAAATAACTTACGTGATTTTGCAAATAATCTTACAGGAAATTTTAATGATTGGCATTTTGATTACTTTCATAGTGGCGAACCTGCAGGGTTGCATACCGATTTTGATACAGTGCCTTGGGATGAAAAAATAGAATGTCATGTAGTTGTGGGTTTGATTATTCCACTTGAATGGAAATGCAAACAACCGTATACAGTAAACTATAATAGAGTTTCTGCTATTCCTCGAAAGTTAATCTATACAAAAGGCGAAATGCGATATCGTGATAATAACGAAGTATTTGTATATAGAGATAAATGGGAATACGATAAAGAAGTACAACGTTATAATCCTGCTGATACAGCATATGCTAAAGAGTATGCAGATTTAAAAGTTCATAGTGTATATGAATGGAAAATAGGAACAGCAATGTTATTTGATGCAAAACGTTGGCATAGTAGCAGTTGGTTTTTAAGTAATAATAACTTACCCGAAACTTCGGTAGAATATAAACGTGCAATAATAGGATTTGGATCAATAGATGTTCAGCGCAATTAATCAAGTAGATAATGATAGTTTTGATGTAGTATGGGATTTAGGAAGACGGTGTACATATGCTTGTACTTATTGTGGTCCCCATCATAGTAATAAAACTTCACCTAATACTACACTCGAAACTCTTAAACATACATTAGATGGTGTTGTTAAGTATAGTGAACTATATGACAAATATCGTGCAGTACCTAAAAAAACAACGTTAGCATTTACAGGTGGCGAACCAACTATCAACCCGGATTTTTTTGAATTTATCGAATATTGTAACGAGGCATATCCTAAAGTAAAGACCAACATTACAACCAATGGATGTTATACTCCTAAAAAATGTCAACAGATCATTGATAACATCGACAGTTGTACATTAAGTTGGCATGCCGAGCAAAGTAAACTCGAAGAAAAACTAGTTCGTAATAATATTATTGCAATGAAAGAAGCTGATTATAACTTTAGAATAAACTTGATGTTCCACAAAGATTATTTTGACGAATGCATCGCTGTTGCAGATTGGCTAGATGAACTTGGTGTACGTTATACTCCTAGAATTATCGGTGATAGTGGAAATCCTAAAGATGTTGAAGATGGATCTGCACACATTTATACAGAAGAACAACATCAATGGTTCAAAGACTATTGGAGTAGAGGTAAAAAAGAAACAGTAAATAAAAAAGCCAAGAGTTGCGAAATGGCACAAAACATTGGTCGCCCATGTTGTGCCGGAAGAAAACTTGATTTGTGTATAGATGATAAATGGACAGTAGGATCCTTTGTTCCTACTAACAACTTTAAAGGTTGGAACTGTATGATTAACTGGGATTTTCTTTTTATAAACAGTGAACTTGACGGAGTATGGCATCATCAGACTTGTCAAGTTAATATGGATGGTCAAGTTGGGCCGATTGGTAAAGCAAGCCGCTTTGATTTGATCAATAACAACCTTGAAAAAACTTTAAGTGAAGGTAAGATTCCTTTTATTAAATGTCCTAAAAGCTATTGTGGCTGCGGATTGTGTTCGCCGAAAGGATTAAATACTAATACAGCGTTAGATATTTTTTATAAAAACACAAAGAACTTAGAACCAATTCTGCAAGAAGAGGTCAAAGAAGAAAATAAAGATTTATCTATAATACGTATGTTAAAAAATATAGATAAGGAAAACAAAAATGTATTACACCGCCGCTGATATAGTCTTAGAAAATAAAGAAAATATAATATCAAACATACTTTTGTGGATTAAAAATACACATCCTAATAGAACAGATACCCTACGTAAATGTAATAGAGATTTACGTAATGTAATCAATGCATTTATTAATGGATTAAAATTTAACAATAAGGAACATATACAGTTTATAGTAGAAGAGTTTTATAGAAATAATACATTACAACTGCAATCAACTGACGTTGAGGTTGCATGTTATACTATGTTAAAAGATCAAATAATAGAGCTATGCGGTGGCGACATACATGCAAACTCAGAATCACTTCAAGTAATCAATCATATTAAATACCTTTATTATGAATTAACAACTCAGCTAGTTAATGGACCAGTGTATACAGAAATGAATGTAGAAAAAGCAAGTTTTATAGCTGAAAGATGTCAGCGCAACTGGGATTATGATAATCCTGTAAGTATAGCTGATTATAATAGTATAATTCAATCAGCTACTACTATGCCATCAAAACAAAATCGACAATATTATAGCCTATTAGTAAGTACAAATAAAGATTTTAACCGATTATGTTATTCTTTAGCAGTTGATCGTACCAATCCTCACTTCGATCAACCTATCCATCGTAATGGTCAAGTTCTTGCACCAATGTTAATGATTTTTATGCCAGCAGACGAAAGCAAAATAGATGATCCGTACAATGATGATTTTGAAAAAAACTTTCATATAAGTATAGGCCTTTCTTCGGGTGTAGCTGCTCATTCTGCTGCTATGCTAGGATATAAAACTGGATTCTGTGCATGTGCAGCCTGGGAAGAGTTGTATACTGCATTAAATGAACAGTATAATATTCCAATACCAAGTTGGAATAGAGGATTAATGTTAGGCATTGGTAATCCTATTTGGGAGTATTCTAGACATAATGTCTTTGTAGATAATGTTTTATACAATACTAATGATTCTTATGATAAAATAGTGGATGTAGAATTTGTACATTAATAAAAAACTTAAAAATATTGCAGTTGAGTTGTCAGGTGGTGCCGAAAGTAGTTTACTATACTACTTGGTATGCAAAAACTATCAGGACTCTAATATATATCCAATAACATTAGTAACAGAAAAAAAGCCATTGTATGCCGATGTTGCAAAACGTATTATTGACAAAGTTGAAGAACTAACAAATAAATCACCAGCAAAGCACATTGTAGTACACGGATCACAATCTAATTATGTTGATGCACTTGATAAAGGTGTAGACGATACTGTTGAAAAATATAATATTGATATCATTTATACTGGAATGACTATAAATGCTCCAGCAGAAGATGTTATTAAATGGGTCGAATCAAAAGAAATTCAAACAAAATATAATATAGAACTTCAACGTGCTAAAAAACATATAAACGGAAGAGATAAAAGTAGAGATAACCCTCCATCACATGATACAATCACAACACTTGCACCAAAACATAAAATATTACATTGTAGTCCGTGGAATGATCAAAATAAGAAAGCTATAATAGGTATGTATTGTAGAGAGGAAATACATCAAACATTATTTCCTCTCACAATCAGTTGTGCAGACGATAAAATTTTTGACACAGTTGAAGAATATATACATTGTGGGGATCAGTGTTTTCCTTGTATTGAACGAACGTGGGCAATGGATACGTTTAAGAAAGATTATACAGATGAACAAATGGTTTGAAACAAGTCAAATAGGTAGAATACAAATAGAATTAACAAACTATTGTAATGCAGCATGTCCTCAGTGCGATCGTTATGAGCAGTATGTTGATTGGAAAAATGGAAAAATAAAAGATCTTGGATTAAATGATGCATGGTTTACTCTAAAAGATATTAAAAAAATGTTAAAAAATCATAAATGGGACAATCTTCAATTTGTACATATGTGCGGAAATGTCGACGAACCAACTGTAAATCCTCAAATGTTAGAAATTTCAAAATATATTGCAACAAATATCAAATGTAAAGTTGCTATTTCAACAAATGGCGGAACTAGAGACGAAGAGTTTTGGACAAATCTAGGAAAACTATCAAAAGAAACTAAAAATATTGTAGTTGTATTTGGAGTTGACGGTCTAGAAGATACTAATCACATTTATCGAGTTCATGTTGATTGGAAAAAACTACAGCGTAACTGGCGTGCTTATATTAATGCAGGCGGCTATGCCGAATGGCAATTTATTGTGTTTGATCATAACAAACATCAAATAGAAGATGCAAAAAAAATGTCAATCGAAGAAGGCTTTTATAATTTTAAAATAGTACAATCCGGTCGTGCAGATGTACTTGATTTACCCAATAATGATACTAAAAAGAAACAACCTGAAAAAGTTAAAAAACAAGAAGTACAAACTCCAGAATGGTATAATAGCGTAAGTCCAAATACAATAGACGGTATTCCAGTAACGGAATTTAAAAAAACTTCTCCTCAACTTGAATGTGTACGCTGCCCAGCAAAGTTAAACTCTAGAATAACTAAGTTTCATAATGGCATAGATGGTAATATTTATATCAGTGCTAAAGGATATGTAACTCCATGTTGTTGGATGGGAAGTCCTAGAGAACTAGATAAACTTTGGAAAACAGCTCCTAATTTAGATCCAAAAACGCACAACGTTCGTTATCATTCACTTGAAGATATAATTAATGGAGATTGGTTTGAACATATTAATAACCAGTTACAAACACACGAGCTATGTGTGTTTAAATGTAAAAATCTAATAGGAGATATACATTTATAAGGTTGACCTTTACTATAGAAATGTTATTATTACAGTATGAATGAAGATTTAAAATGGTCCAACTATGACTTTACAAAAATACCTTTTGACGACATTGTTAGTGTTGGTCAGCGTACCCTGCTGTATCGTGATATATTTACTGTTAGTTGGCTCCTTGGAAGATTCTGCAACTACAAATGCTCTTACTGTTGGCCTTATGCCCGCAGTGACCGTAAAGACCACCGTCCTACAGAACTATGCTTACGGACCATAGATGAGATAAAGAGGCAGGCACGTGAAAACGGATTTAATAGTTATCATTTTAGTCTTAGTGGCGGGGAGCCTACTTTCCATCCTGGCTACTTGGATATTCTACAGCATCTGGCTGATGACGTAGACAACACCAACTATACCAGTGTACATATGACATCTAACTGTAGTCGAAACATGGCTTGGTTTGAAAAGTATGTAGAAGCAGTTAAGCCATTCCACCGTGCCAGCATTACAGCAAGTTTGCATACAGAACATTTAAATACAGTTGAGAAGATGCAAGACTTTGCAGACAAACTAATCTTCTGTCAGGAGCACGATGTTCAAGTTACAATCAATATGGTTATGGTTCCAGACTGGTTTGAACGAGATTGGGAAAACGCCCTATTCTTCCACGAGCAAGGAATCAACGTTACACTCAAGCCGCAATCAGACCCTACTGCTAGTAGGGTGGTTGATGGATACAAACCGGAGGACCTAAAACGGTTACACAATGGTATGCCACAACGTGCATACACTGAAAACAAACGCAAGTGGCATGGTCGCCCAAGTCCTAACTTTGATATACCTAAAGATATGATGTACATGCCTGATGCAAAAGTGCCTTGGCATATGCAAGTAGAATTTAGAGATAAAGCCGGTAAAGCATGGTATATGGATCAAGCAGAACGTTTTAATGCTTTCAACTTTAACAAGTTTAAAGGTTGGAGTTGCAATGCTGGATATCAAGGTATCATTATACGTGAACCAGATGGCAGTGTAAAGCGCAGTTACAGTTGCCACGATGTTCCTCTAGGAAACATTGAAACAGGGTTTAAACTGTTTGATAAGCCTATGCCTTGTATTACAGACAGTTGTGTAAGCAGTGCTGATAGTAAGATACCTAAAAGGAAAATATAATGAGGAAAAATGATTTTGAAATTGTTAATCCTGATTTTTTATACAAAATGGACGAGCATATAACGTTTTGTTTTGAAAACGAGCCGCGCGGCTTCTTTTGGCATCCTGTATATAAACATTGGATTATTTTCTCAATGGATAAACTTAAAGAAGCATCCAAACGGAATGAAGAGTTTAGTCTTGCAACAACTTCGCCTGCGCCTTTTGATCCAACACCATTGGGCGGCGTTTGGAGAGCAGGATATGCTTTGACACTTCGTGAAGGACCGCATCATCACCTTGCTAAAAAACACAGTTTAGATTGGATCAAACGTCGAGCAGGTGATTTTACAAAAATCTTTACAGATAACTTATATAAAGATCTTGACTCGATTAAAAAGGGCGTTCCATTTAAAGCATACGATGTCATAGGCAAAACAGTAACAGATACTCAAATTCAATCGATTGAGTTTCCATGGGATATTTTGGATGTTACTGAAGATTATGTAAAAGATGGGTTTCACGAATGGATGCGTCCTGGCAATGTATTCTCAAACTTCAATCCAGACTTTGATTACGACAAACCTGTAGCAGAAACTACTAAATTTTATAGTATGTTCTCTGGTATAGTCAACAAAGCAATAGAATATTATCATAACGATGGTAAAGATTGCGATACTATGATTAATATGACTAAAAACCTTAGCGATAAACAATCAGAATACAACGATAATCCTAAACTAATGGCGTATATGTTTATTCAATCTTTGTGGACAGTGGTTATTCCTACATTTTCATTAAGTTTATATCAAAATATTTTAATGAACTTTTGTAAATATCCAGATATTGTTAAACGTATAAAAGAAGATAGATCTTTAGTTTCTGCATTTGCTAGAGAAAGTTTACGATTAGCACCATTAAAAGGCGGCATACGAGATATTGTCGATGAAACAATCTTTCATGGTTATAAGTTTGATATTGGCGGCCGCATTTTGTTATATACATATGGTGCTAATCGAGATCCAAAATATTATAAAGATCCGTTAGTATTTAGACTCGAAAGAGATAACGAACCGTTACCGGTAACACTCGCATATGGGCCGCATCATTGTACAGGTGATTTTCTTGTTAAGCATTTTTTAGAAATTATTACAACTGCATTATTAGATAGATTTGACACGTTTGAGATTACAAAACAGCCTGAACTATTGCCTGCTATGTTTGGAAGTACAACAGTTTACAAGGATTTAGAAATGGTGTTTTCGTGATAGAAACTAGTATTATATCTAAACCTACTTTGCAGTTATTAGAATTCATTGACGAATGTGATAGGATAGGTTACAATAATAACAATAGTCTAGAGTCTATGAAATTTAATAACACATTGCGTATAGGTGGAAACTGGTTTGCTACTTTTAACAATAATAAAATAGTTGGCATAAGCGGAGTACATCCATTTCTTAATGGCGTACGAGCATTATTTAGAGGATGTCAACTTTATTCAATTCCTGGTGGATTAAGTAAAAATCATATGAATTGTTGGATGTTTCGCTATCATTTGCCTATAGTAATTAATATGTATAGCAATAAACCGATATACATAACAACTAATACTAACACTGATTATAGCGGCAAAATGTTAAAGTTAAACAAACTTTATCACATACTTTCAAAAAAACAAATAGTAGAGCATCTAGGTTGTCAAAAGGTTTTTGACCACGATCAAAATATATGGAAACTAAATATAAAAGAATATTGTAAGATAAACCCGGAGATTTAAATGAAGATTGCTATATTAGGTGCTGGAAGTGCAGGGGTATTAACTGCAGGTTGTTTACTTAAAGATTTTAAAAATCGCGGAATTGAGTTAGAGCTTACCCATGTATATGATCCAAGTAAGCCTATCCTCGGAGTAGGTGAGAGTACAACGTCAGAAGTAACCTTTGCTATTGGTCAAGCATTTAACTTTATATTTGCAACCGAGGCAGATGAACTTAAAAGTACTACAAAGTACGGCACACATTACATTGATTGGAGAGAGAATGATATTATTTTTCCTTTTCAATCAGGATATCATGCTATCCATTTTGATGCAAAAGATTTTGTTAAGATGGGTATGGAACGCTTAAAAAATTTATATAATAGTTATACTGTATTACACGGTAACGTAGAAAGAGTATCGCAGAGCTTTACTGATTATACCAACGAATCAAAGGGCGGCGAACTAAGCGTAAACGGAAAACTGCACATATTTGATTATATTATTGATTGTAGAGGCAGACCAACAGATTTCACTGATTACGAAGAATGTAACCTTGTTCTAAACTCTGCTTTGGTATATGATAATCAGACACCGTCTGATTTTGGGTTCACACGTCATGTTGCTCATAAGTATGGATGGATGTTTGTTATTCCCCTACAGCACAGAACATCGCATGGCTTTCTTTATAACAATAACTTTTGTACACGCGAAGAAGCTGAACAAGAACTTATTCGTATCACAGATGCAACAGATGCAGATACAAAAAACTTCCGTACATTTGATTTAAAACCATATTATTGTAATAAGACAGTTAACCAACGTTTATTAAAAAATGGAAACTGTGCGGTGTTTTTTGAACCAATGAGTGCAAATTCGTTGTATATGGCTGTTAAAAACTGTCAAATACTTTCTGATTATATGCGAGGCGAAATTAACGGCCATCGAGCAAACGAACTATGTATTTTAAACTATCGTGCAGTAGAAGATTTAATTAACTTAATCTATCATGGAGGCTCTATATACAAAAACGAGTTTTGGGATTGGGCAAAGAAAACATCTGCTGAACGTATAGAAAAGACCGATGTATTGAAACGATATGTAAAAGGGCAAAACGATGAAATGTTTAAAACCATTACTGAACGGTTTATGGGTCATCACGTTTTAAAATACGTTGACCAAGAGTTTGGATTTCATTACTTTGATTGATAAATTAGAACATATTATTGTAAATGGCATAACTATTAAAACATCAGGTACATCTGGAGTTCCAAAAGAGATATATCAGCCCCCAAGTAAAATAGTAGCAGATGCCAAATGTGCAATCCAAGTTCAAGATATTAATGTGCATAGTTCTATATACACTTGTTTAAGTTTAGAGCGTGCCGGAGGATTGTTTGCCCAATCTATTCCAGGATTGATAGCTGGTGCAACAGTTTACTTTGATACATTTAACCTATATAAATACATTAAAGTAGCAGATAAGTATACTCATACACATTTAACGCCAAAGCAAGCAAAGGGTGTTATGTTAACAAAGGGATTTAAAACACTTGACTTAACCGGTAAAACATTTTTAGTAGGATCTGAGCCCGTCACGTATGATATTATTGAAGGCTTTATCAATCGAGGTGCTCGAGTAATATGTATATGGGGAATGACCGAAGTTGGAGTAAATGCTATTATGCATATATTTAATAACATAGAAGAAGTATATGCACTTAAAGATATTACGCCTGCTAACTCTACTGTACTTGGTAATATATTTAACTGTGATTATAAGATAGACAAAGAAAATAGATTATTAATAAAAGGTGATATATCTGTATATGGGGACAACTGGTTTAATACACAAGACCAAGTAATAGAACAAGACGGAATATTATTCTACATTGGAAGAAATGGCACTCCAGTAGACTTTAATAATCCAAGGAAAGGATAATATGAAAACATATGATGTTATAATCATGACCGAAGGCAGCGACCCAGTATTTAATGTAGCACGAGGTATCGGCGGCTATAAAATCGCATCTGCGTTACGTAACGAAGGATATAGTGTTTTTGTATTAAATAACTTTTCACATTGGATTAAAAATGGAATGATTAAACAAGTTCTTGACAAGTTAATCGGTGATAACACACTATGGGTTGGATTTAGTTCTTCGTTGTTTATGAGAAAGAATAACGAAGTATATACCAAACGGCATACACGAGATACTAACAAAAAAAATATTCTTTGGCGCTGGCCGACTGAAGACGAAGATATTAGAAAAATGACTGATTATATTCGATATACCAAAGGTGTAAAAACTGTATATGGCGGTAGTATGTCGTATCATCGAGCTGAAGAAGTTAAAAATGAAATAGATTATTATGTAGTTGGAATGGGCGAACATACTGCATTAAACATTACCGATCACTTAAAAAATAGCGCCGATCTTAACTATAATGCCGATCTCGGAACTACTCCTTATATATTTGATTATGATCAAAAAGGAGCGTTATTTGATTTTAGAAACACAAAAGTAAACTATATTCTAGAGGACTTTTGGAGTGCGGAAGAAGCTATGGGCATCGAATTTGGCCGAGGATGCATTTTTAAATGTAAGTTTTGTGCTTATCCATTGATAGGAAAGAAAAAAGGCGATCAGTCTTTTCTAAGAGATAAAGAATGTATCAAACACGAATTAAAACAAAACTATGAGTTATACGGCACTACAAAGTATATAATTATTGATGATACATTTAATGAGCAGACTGTTAAGCTACAAGCTATTGCAGATGCCATAGACGAAATTAATCTACCAGAACAACTACAGTTTTCAGCATTTATACGTATTGATCTTGTAGCAAAATGGCCAGAGCAACTAAAACTACTTAAAAAAATTAATGTGTGTTCTTGGTTTCTTGGTGTTGAATCGTTGAATTATGAGTCAGCCAAGACTATTGGAAAAGGCTGTCCTAGCGCAACAATTTTTGAAACAATCAGAAAATCTCGAGAAGTATTTAATGGATCGCTAAGTGTCTACGGTAGCTTTATTGCTGGATTGCCCTATGATAGTAAAGAAACAATGGATATTTGGACTAAAGATGTTATTAAGAACAAAGATCTTTTTGATGCTTTTTCTTTTAGTCCACTAGAGCTTGGCACAGCGTCCGAGCTTTCTAAAAACCCAGAACGTTTCGGCTATACAGTATATAAAGATAATGAAAAGCAAAACAAATGGCGTACTAAAGATTGGGATAGTGACGAGGCTGTTGAATACGTAAAAGTACTTACAAAGGATTTTATCGATGATATTAAAGTTTCTACCTTCTTTTTAATGTTTTATCAGTGTCTTGGATATTCATTTGAAGAACTTAGAAAAATGACATTTACTGAATTATTTACAAGTGCTGAGCCTCGTCGTAAAGCACGGCATTTTTTAGAAAAATCTTATTATTCAAAAGTTGAAAACCTCTTAGAAATAAAGAAGCCCGAACCTAGTATAAGATATATGAAAAACTTACCAGTTAACCAAGATTTAAAATCTAAACTAAGAAAAGAGTTTTATGAAAACAAGTCACTTGCTAAAGTATTTACTGCTTCCAACGAGCACGAAACAAAAAGCATTGATCATCTTCGTGTGATTAGACAAGACGATATGTCTAATTGTAACGTAGCAAATAGTATAGCAAATCGTGTTAGTTCTATTATTGGTTGCAAGGCTGTTCCTAGGTATTATATACAAGACGGAGATAGTTACCTATCTCCTCATCGTGATCATGGAACAATAACTGCTTTAAATATAATACTAGATGGCGACGGTCCTATAACATGGAATAGTCCTATATCCTGGAACGAAGATATTGATGTCTATTATGAAGGTGCTTTGCTTAATGTACAAGAAGAACACAGTGTACAAACATATAACGAAAGAGTACTTTTTAAACTAGCAATTTTTGATAAAAGTTATGACGAAGTATTGGAGTTAATCAACGGCAAAGAAGGAGATTTATTTGGCATTGATCTATTATGAAAAAGTAAACTTACCTCAGTTTAACGGCTTAATACAAGAACTTGAATATCTAAATTTACAATGGTTTAAACCTTCTAATATATATAGTTCTCACCAGATATGTTTAAATGCCGCTCCAGGATATACAAACGACATTAGTTTTGGTGCAGGATATTTTGCAGATAAAGGCAAATCAGATTTCTTTGTTAGACTTACTCCTAACGGTGATGTTCGTATACCAATGAAGCCAAGCTCAGTATATGATTGGGAGTTATGCGATGTATTTAAAGATACGTTGTTTGAAGATGTTTATAAGGCTATAGAAACAAAATACAATGTTGGTCGTATACGACTTTTAAAGTCAACGCCTTTCACATGTATGAACTGGCACATAGATCCAATTCCAAGATTACATTATCCAATACAAACCGACGAGGGTTGTCTTATGATTATCGAAGATGAAGTATACCATTTACCAAAAGATCAATGGACATTTACTCATACAGATAAAGGAAAACACACTGCATTAAATGCTAGTAATATTAACCGTATTCATCTAGTGGTAGATATATTACCATGATAGAACTATTTTTAATTCAGTATTTACTTGTAACTATACTTGCTATTATTGTAACTGAAAAGTTTGTACCAACTGAGCAGCCGTGGCAATGGAAACAAGCTCATAAAATAGAAAGATATTTAGCTTGTTGCATTCCGGTATATAGAGAAATTATTATGTTAGCTATTTTATGGAATAAAAAATGATATTTAAAAAACTTGATGTATTTAATATATTTAATCAGTTTGTAACTGACTACAGAAACAAAAAAGTACTAGACTTTGGAGGGAACCGTGGTAATCTAATTAGTTATAGCAACGGCAAAATCCTTGAAAAAAACTATACTTGTGTAGATATAAATAAGGAATCTCTTGATGTTCTTTTAAATGAACATCCTGCTGCAAATGTAGTTCATTGGAACAGATATCATTCTATATATAATCCTACTGGTAGTAAAACTGAAGCATTTCCAAATATTGGAGAATTTAATATTGCGTTTGCCAACAGTGTGTTTACTCATCATAACTTAGAAGAACTACTTTATTATGTAGAAAACCTATGTACTATATCTACATATGTGTATTTTACATATATTGATCCATCAAATCAAAAAATATTTGATATACTTCGTAATACGCATAAAACAATAGATGTATCAGAAGAACAAATGAAAAAAATACGCAGCAATAAAGTTTCTTATATTACAAACAAAGATAATATGTTGTGGTCGGTATTTGATACTAACGAACTTAAAAAGTCTATAAAAAACTATTCTAGATTTGAGTTATCTATAGAAGACGGATTAACAGACGGATTTAACTGGATGAAAATTAAAGTGTTAGACAGAAATATTATTATACCATCTTTAATAGGATATTAACGATGATTTTTACAAGAGATGATTTTCCAGATGGGCCACCTGAGGAAGTTATATTAATGTTATCAGGCGGATTAGATTCTGCAATATTATTTTATTTAATTTGCAAACACTTTCCGAAAACTTATATTGTTCCGTTTTCGGGCGATGACGCATGTAATCCTGCAGATATACTTTGCGCTCAAGATATTTTAAAATTTATGCGTAAAAGATTTCCTAATACTAACATAGGAAAGCACGAAATATATAGTTTCAACACTAATGATACTTTTTGGTTTGAAAAAGCCAAAGATCAATTTAATAACTTTACGTTTTCGTCAATAGAAGGGTTATCAAAACATTTTCAGTTAGTGAAAGGTCTTAAGAAAGTCAGAGAACAAACTAATATATTAACATTTGTTAATGCAGTAACAGCCAATCCACCAAATGAAGAAATGAATCTGCACGGGTTAGAACACGGCGCGGATCAATATCGAAATGATTATATTAAGTCTCGACTGTCCAAAACTGTATATAGAAATATTCTGTATAAACCATGGATAAACACAAACAAGCGTGATATAGCACAGATTTATAAGCAAGAAAACTTAATAGAATCTTTATATAAGTTAACAAAATCGTGTGTAGATTCTACTGCTACTTATGAAAATAGAGAATGTGGATCATGTTGGTGGTGTCGAGAAAAAAAATGGGGATTTGAATAATAATCAGATCTATTTAACATGTTATATAAAATGATAAATATTTACACAGGAGAAGAACATGACAACATTAACAGCACATTGTAATAAAGCAAACACAGGATACTTTGGACATTTTAAAATTGGTCTAAACATGGTCGTCTGGTCCGTAGCGGTGTTTGTAACAAGCTCAATACATGCTATATTTCCATTTGCTTTAGAAAAAACATCTATGAATGCAGCAAAAAAACTAGCGAGCTTAGTACAAGAAACATTTAATCACCACGAGGTATAATATGAAATTTGGCAATTTAGGTCGATACGGCTATTTGATTAATACAGAGCACCTTCATGAAGTCCGATCTGGGTATTTCCAGCATATGTGGTTTGCGATCAAAATTTCGTCTTGGAGTTTACTTAATCCGCTTACGGGTTTCATCCATGCATTTGTTCCGTTTCTATTTCCAAACACTCCACATAGGATTGCTCTGAGGACAGTCGAAATGGCAGAAGAACTCATCGCTGAGCTTAAATCTTCGATTGAAGCAGAAGACGCTAAAAAAACAAAAAATAACTAGTTTTAAGCATAATACCATTATTTAAAACATAATACCATTAATAGGATAGAGGTCAACCTCTATCCCATTTTTGTATATAGTTTATTTGTACTCCGCTAGTGCGCAATCCAGATTTCATACTACTCTTACGCTTTGGAAATGCTGTTTGAGTAAACTGTGTTGCATCTTGGTATATAATCTTTGGTGCTTCATCAGTTTCTATACTAGGATAATCAGTCCAGTTTGAATCATTTACTGTAGTTGATTCTGTTCCGTAATAGAAGTTGTCAGTTGTCTGTCCTGGCATATTAGAAAGATAGGTTTTAATATCAGCATATGTCCAGTTTCTATTAAACTGTATTAGAGTAGAAATAAATCCCGCCGCAACAGGACATGCAGCACTAGTACCACTAAATCCAACATCTTCTGGGACACCTGCGCCAGTGCCACTGTTACCAGTAAATCCAGCATACGTAGCAGGATATGTGCCTTCTGGTGCATAGCTTCTATTTGCTGCTAGTGTACCGTCTGCTGGCGCATACAAGTCTATGCCGTTGCCTCTATCACTGTATCCAACTTTTCGTTCTTTACCACCGGTAGAATGATCGTCGTCTAATGCACCAATGTTGATTGTTTTATATGTAACTTCGCCTGTTTCGCCGTTTACTGTTTTGCCACCTTGCTGAGGGAACCCACGTCTGTTAGTAGTACCCGTAACATCAATACCAAACTCTTGAAATGTACTTTGTTCTAAAGTGTCTGTATTATTTTGTGCAATGTAGTTGTCAAAGTCAGGATGTCCCCAGTTTGTTTGTTTTTGATTACTATTACCAGCAGCACATACAAATATTACACCTGAATCGCAAAGTTCATCAAGTGCTTCGGTGTACGAATTAGATTTCATTTCACCTTTCCAACGTCCTAAATCGCCTTGTGACCCCATATGACTTAGCCAGCTAATACCGGTTTCTGTTGTATATGCTGTTGCAGCACCACCTCTAAAGTGATGATAAAGTGTAGCAGCTTCAGAACCACCTGGAGATTTAACAGCTCGGTATCCCCAACTGTTTGAACTTACAGTAGGATCTTGTGTGCCGTATACAGGATTTATAGGTTTTGTGTTATGAAAGATTTTCTGCATGTCAAAACCAGGTTCGATATCAGCACCATTTGTACCATACAAGTTTAGTGTCCATTTGTTAGCATTGTATGCCCAACCTTGTGATCTGCCGTATGTAAGCGCCATACAGGGCGTACAGTGCTCTCCTACAGTGCTTTGTGCTGTATTGCTGCCGTTGCAGTATGCTCGTGTATAACCGCTTGTAATAGACGATACAACACCAGCACTTGGAAACTTTGCATTAAATGCACTACTTCTATTTGCAGTACTTGTCCACCAACTACGTGCGTCACTTTCTACAGGAACAGTTGTACCGTCCCAGCGTGTCTCTAGTCTGCTTACGTCAACAACATATCCTGACGCACCTGCTAGTGTTGGATCGTCTTGGTCTGGCGTATTGCCATCTTGGAATATGCTTCTAATAGTAGCAAGTGATGGCTTACTAATAACCGGAGCAATATATGAATTGTGTAGTGCATACCCTAGAGGGTTATTAGATTGTATGCCTGCTGGTGTACGCATACTATCGCTCCATTCAGGACTAAGGCTTCCGCCGTCCCATAGACTTGAATAATCAAACATACAAAAGTTTAGTAGATACAAATATTCTTTTGCAGCCACTTCAAATGCATCTCCATTAGTCTTCCAAGCATTTCCGCCATATCCTGATGAATCCCAGAATCCGCCGTCGTATGCTTCTACCATTGCATTATACAATGGCCCAGTGTTCCAATCTGAACTTAAAAAAGGATACAACTTTAATGTTTGTGCATCTAAGCCATGCATATGTATTGTGTGAAATACGTGTTCAATAACTTCTTGTGCATCTTGATCGCCATCGCCGTAACCATCACCAGTTGAATTTAAATACCACACCATATCGTTTTGAACAGTATTATCAAACAAGTCTGTTAGGTTCCAAAATATAATGCCAGCATCTGTTAAAAAGTTTGTGCTATAGTCTGCACCAGCACCTCTTGCTACTCTTTGTATTGTTGGTTTGCCTACATGATATGTTCCTGCGTCACCACTTAGTGTTTGGATCATTGCTCTTTGGAATGTTTGATTAATACCTGCGCCGTTTGGATCTGTAAACAATTCAAACATACGTGCTACTTTTTCTAGCCACGCATCTGGAACTGCAACTTGTCCACCTACACCACCTGCACCCATAATTCTTACACCGTTGGTTGTAACTTCACGTTTGAAGAAATCACTGCCATCGCCTGTAACATTGCTAACTGCGCCATTGTTGTATTCTGAATCTATATTATTAAAATAATCAGGATCTAAGTAGTATGGTGCATCTAAACATAAATCTAATACATCACAGCTACCATTTCCAGGTAACAGATTGCCACCTGTGTATCCGTTAGGCTTTTCACCTTCTGTGTCTCGATTAAACTCGGGGTGTCCAAGCCAGCCAGCACCGTCATCTGCTACAATAACATCAACATGCTTGCCATCACCCCATTGCGGTATCTTACTTGTTTTTACAACATTTGTAGCATCGCTACCTGCAACCCATGGATCAACTAGTGTACTACCTCTTAGTGTCCCCCAGTTGCTTCTATTGATATCTGCTGCTCCAGGTGTTCCTGGTAGAGTGTTAGAATCTTCAAATTCTTTATAGATTTTAACTGTATTTTTATATCTATTAAAGTTTTTTGGAGCACTTGCATACAACTCATCAGGTGGTGCTTTGTACGTATCAGGATACTTAGAGTAATCAACATTAATAAACTTTATACGAGGATCTGCTCTTAGTGCAGTTGCTTCTTCGTCTGTTAATGAAAACGAGCCTCTTGTAGGACTATGAACCTTTTCGTCTGTACAAGTACATTCTCTATCTGGAATATTTGCAATTCCATTGGTTGCTTCACAAAGTTGATCGTGTATTTCGATATATTGTTCTGCTGTATTCGTTCCTAACGAATAATACTGTTCGCTCATATTTTTAGCCCTTAGATTAAGTTAGCCCAAGCACCGTTCTCATATCCTTGGAATTTGTTGTCAGTTGTGTTGTAGATCATATCGCCATTTTCTGCACTCAAAGCATCACGTTCTACAGTAGTAAAACTTGCTAGTTTAAACGGACTGCTAGATACTTCAACTCTTGTTCCGGCAGCAAGTATAATATCAGTATCACTTGATATCTCTGGTGTGCCACTAGCATTAGTGATAATGTTTTCAACTTCGATAGTATCGGCAATGATCTTATTTGTAACTATAAGATTGTTTTCTACATTAACATCACTACTAAATACAACTGCTGGAACAACTGTGATTGCACTTGAGTCTGAACTGTCTATTGTTCCTGACAAAACAGGGTTGGTGCTTTCAATAGGACCAACAATCTTTCCAGCTACTCCGTCAATAAGCATTGTCGAATCATCACCAAATACACTACCTGTTACATCAAACGCGGATCCTGCTTGTATAGCATCAGTAATACCATATCCTGCTAATGTAGTTGGAGTCACACCCAAATCAGTAAAGTCTATAACTGTACCAGTAATAGTTATATTGCCTTCTGCATCACTTGCTGTAGTAATGCCTGCACCGCCAAGTATACCAATAGTTTCTTGACCATTAACAACTCTTAATGTACTATCGTCTGCTGTAATATTCCAATGTGAATAGTTGTCAGTACTTCCGCCGCCACCGCTAGATACTTCACGCATGTTTAACCAGTTGCCAGCTTCATATATTTGGAATCTACTATTTGTTGTATTGTAGATCATCATACCGTTTGCACCAGTTAGTGCGTCACGTTCTGCTGTTGTAAAACTACCAATTTTAACATCGCCAGCAACATCTAATGTTGCTGCTGGAGTAATCGTACCAATACCAAACTTTTTTTCCTTAAATGCAAAATAGTCAGTAGGATCTGCAAAAGCACCAGTTGATGATGATGAAAATAACAAGGCATTTTCTCTACCTACGATTATCCCTGTTTCCAATGGACCATTTGAATCATTTCTTGAAAATCGTATCATACCGTAGTTTATTGCAGTATTTCCAGTTAAATCTAATTCACTTTCTCTTTGAATTTCTAAAGCGCCAAAATTGTTAACTGAGTTTACTACAATTCTTGATGACGAAGCTTCGGTATCATTTCCAAAATTGTAGTTGTTAGATACACTTTTATATCTTTCTACATGTATGCTACTATTTACGCTGTCGACTATTATAGCCGAATCGTCAGCAAACACACTACCAGTCATATCACCTGTGTGATAACCTTCGCTGTTGCCTATTAAGTTGCCGGCAACATCGCCGATTACATTACCTGTTACGTTACCAACGAGATCCCCTACAAGACTATTAGCGGTTATTATGCCAGTACCTGCACCGCTTGCTGTAATATCTCCAGAAATATTAATATCACCATCACCGACAATTTCTTGTCCGGTAATACTTAAATCAGCATCTATGCTTATAGTTGCATCACCAAGTGTTAATACTGATACTGTAGCATTGTCAGTAATACCAGTTAAGCTACCTCCGCCGCTGCCTCCTTGTAGTACACCTCCTGGCGTAGTTCCATCACCGACATATAGTTTTTTGGTATCAGTAACATATATTATTTCGCCCTCGGCTGGCGTAATACTTGTCCTGTTTGCTTCTGTTCCGCGTCTTAGCTTTAAAGCCATGTTAAAGTCTCCTAGGTACTGTTTTATATATTTATCACTTCTGTGCAGAAACTATTTATTAGAAATACAAAAAACTAAGTGTACCCGAGGATCCTTGCTTGCATTCAATGCAGTATGTTGTAATGTAGTATTTACAAGATATACATCACCAACTGGAAGTCTTACAACATGATCGTCGATAATCATCATACATTTTTCGTTTGTATAGATTGGAATATGTATCCTTGGCGATTGATCAGTGTGATAAGTTAAACAAGTCTTATGCTCCATTAGCATAAATCTACCTCTTGTAATATTGTATTGTTGACTGACTTGATCAACAACTGTTTCAAAATACGTGTTTTTATAGATATTGCATAATTCTGTAAAAACTTCTTGCTTATATATATATTTTCTTATTGGCATTTTTCCGTTAGGATTTTTATCGTATTCTACCCAGTCATAGAAAAGACTGCCGCAACTTTCATACAACTGTGTGTCTGTTGGACAGTCTTTCCTACATTGCAAGGCAACTTGTTTTAAGTTACTTTGTAGTAAGTTATCTATATTTAAACTGTTATATGTATCAATAATTTTGTTATAATCGATATTTATATTAAGTTTATCTATCATTTGTTTACTTTAAGAAAACGTGTTGTTCTTTTTTGAATATCTTGCTTCAAACGTTCAGTATCTAATCTAAAATCAACTTTATCTATTGTTTCGTCATATTCTTGAAAAAAATCTTCTAGTATAGAGTCAACATCATCAGTACTTTGTTTGGTTTTTTTGATATCAATTTCCCATTCTTTCCCATCAATAAACCCGACAATAACAGTATTGATATATTCTAATGGAATAAAATCCATGTCAATATCATTTAGTATTTCCTCCCAATACTCGTCTTTGCTTTTATCTGTCACTGGTTTCAGTTTTCTTTTCTGTCACCTTCGCTTTCTTCTTGATTGTCGGCACCAATTCTTCAGCTTGTGCTCGTAATGCTTTTGCTTCTTTGTATAAAGCATCAGCTTGTGATCTATATTGTGCAGCTAGTGCATTATCATCAAGCACTCCGTCTGTAGAGACTGTAGTTTCGTTAGTATAAACTGCGGTAGGATCAACAGCTGGCTCTGATTGATTATTTGGCTGTGGAGCAGTTTTCCCACCAGGTCCTTTAAGTGCGAGATCGTTTACTGTAACACCTTGTTGTTCTGCAATAGTGTTATTCAACTCATTGAGCGCAATAGTAGTATTACCATTTGGAGTCATTTCAATAGCTTGTGTTGGAACTTTTCTAAGTTTTCCAGTTTGTTGAAATCCTGCCAGCATATTGCGTCCGTCTGGCAAGTATGCACGAGCCATTGCTTCTGCAAACTCGTATGCTTCTTGCCCGGCAGCAGATTCGACAACTCTAATCAAACTGTCATGCTCGTCTGCCGAAAGATTTTCTGTTTGTACAACCAAGCAGTTATCAGGATCACCTGGAATAACTCGATATGCTACAATCACTTTACGTCTATTGGCGGCAACTCTGCCTACATGTTTAAGCGCCATCTTCATTCTCCTGTGGAGTTTCTGTCATTGCTGCTTCAGCACCTTCTTTTGCTGCCTTAGCTTGTGCTTCTACTTCTTTTAGAAAAGCATCTAGTTTGTTATATAACGCACCTACATTAGCCAATTCATTAGCTTTAAATGTACCACGTTCTGTT
>Ga0209138_1000302_pt1 | contig 50200 bp, 41 predicted proteins | sample SaaInl3SG_22_DNA_FD_184645 | JGI IMG/M metagenome (GOLD analysis project Ga0209138, IMG submission 184645) | Marine microbial communities from expanding oxygen minimum zones in the Saanich Inlet - ESP_153SG_22_DNA (SPAdes) (version 2) | ecosystem: Environmental > Aquatic > Marine > Intertidal...
ATGTGATTTCTTTTCATTTTGTTGTAGAGAACGGTCCTTGTGTATGGCGAGTTATGTATTTGATGTAACACGCTAGTGTTACACTAATATATAACAAAAGCCATCAAATAAATAATTTGCTATACAGTATGTTCGGACCTGTGTTCTTTGGGTAGTTCGAGAACTTCCATTCTGTCTTATCAGACGGTTCTGTCGCATTAAACTAAAACCGACTGATTTTTGAAGTTTTTGGTAAAAGTTAAAAAACTTAAACCTTTGTTTGTTTGCGATTTAATTTTTTGAAGGAAGGGAGGTTTTAATGAAAAACGTTTGAAAAATAATTAATGCGACAGAACCGAAATGGAGACGAAGAACAGAAAACACCCTACTTTGAGAAAATTGATCTTCATGAGTGGATGTTAGGTCGTAAAATTATTGTTTTCAGATGAGTTGAACAAATTGAGGGCTACCAATTTGTTTTTTTCAGAATTTATTGATGAACTTTTCATTGTTAGGACGTAACAAATAATCTTATTATCTTTCGAAATGAGCAAAAGAAAGGAAATTGATGGAAACCCACATGTCTTGTTTCAGCAAGCGATACATAGGGAAAATGCGGAGCGATCCGCCCAAGATTTTTATGAAATGATGGGCACCCGAAGAAGTATAAGGGATTTTTCGGAGAAGAAGGTTCCCTTATCGGTAATCGAATCAATCATAAAAACAGCTTCTACTGCGCCAAGTGGGGCACACAAACAACCTTGGTCTTTTTGTGTGGTGGAGTCGCCAAAATTGAAATCAAAAATTAGAATTGCTGCCGAAGAAGAAGAAAAGAAAAGCTACGATGGAAGGATGAGTGAGGAATGGTTGGAGGATTTAAAACCCCTTGGTACAAATCATTTGAAACCATTTTTAGAGGTTGCTCCCTATTTGATTATCGTGTTTAAAAAGCCTTACGATTTGGATGATAACGGAAACAAACTTCAAAATTATTACGTCAATGAATCGGTAGGGATAGCTTGCGGAATGCTTATAACGGCAATTCATCAGGCAGGTTTGGTGACACTTACTCACACTCCTAGTCCAATGAATTTTTTGACAAAGTTATTGAATAGGCCAAGCAATGAAAGGGCGTTTTTGTTACTTCCAGTGGGTTATTCAGCCGCAGAAACTTATGTGCCAGATATTCAAAGAAAAAGCTTGGAGGAGGTTGCTGAGTTCTATTAGTTTTTGATGATTTTTTTCTGAAAAGAACCTCCTTTTATTCTCAAAATATAAGTTCCTGAGGCAAGTTGATTCAAGGTAAGTTGCTGCTCAGAGTCACTGGATTTCCATTCTCTCAGTATCTTTCCATCCAATGAAAGGAGCTGGAAAGTTTTATATTTTCCGTTGTCTGTTCGAATAGTGATTGTTTCGGAAAAAGGATTTGGAAATATTGAAAAACGAGAGTTTACCTCCTCTAAACCTAAAGAATTTACAAATATCGAGTCGGAAAACTGAGTGCAACCATTTGTGTCTTCCACAGCAACCTTGTACCAACCATTTCTGTAAATAGGTAAGGTTTGTAGGCTGTCGCCTATTAATGCTGTGTCGCTGAAATACCATTGGTAGTGATTGCCTTGGGTGGCAGTCAGAAACCAAGTTGCTACAATTGTTGGTTTGGCAAAATGAAACACATTTAATTTCAGGTACTGTCTACATCCTGATGAATTCCAAGAAGAATCAATGAAGTTCCCTACACGTGAATACTGATTTTGCCCAATTAGAATTGAATCGTTGGGACAAAGATTCACTTGAAAATGCAATGTATCTGTTTTGCAAGTCGCAAAACTGCCAGCTGAATAATTATCAAATGCTTTGTTCTGTATTCTGTTGTAATCCATGGGGCTCCCAGCAATTGGAAACGGTTTTATAGGATTCCAAAATAAAGGTTTGGCCGATGGGAGGTAAAGAGAATTGGCAGGGATCCCGTTAGTTCCAACGGGCGAAATGTTTCCTCTTAATTTATTGCCATAATCAAAATGACCATTTCCAGCTATACTTTTCATTCCAATTAAAGTATTCGTCATTTCATTTCCAACAAAGTTTTGAGAGTCTGAAGCTGGGCTTATATTCATAAATAATCCATATAATTCCGCTCTATTTCTTAAGAAAGTATTGAATTTCCCATTGATTCCGTGCGAATTGTCTATCACAATGTTTTGACAAATATTTCCTTCAAATAAATTCATGTAGGGATAATTGCCATGAAGAACCAAGTCGCCTGCTGAGTTCGCTGGAAGAAAGACTCCTGTCCAATAAGGATCTCTCGAGTAGTTGTAGCTAATTACGTTTCCATTGGAGCTGGATTGGAGTAACACGGAATGGCGCAAGTGTTCAAACTGATTATTTTCTATCAAGCAATTTCCTGAAGTCGCTTGAACAACAACTCCGTATGCTTTACCACCGCCACCATAATTAAAGGCGTTTTTAAAAAAGCAATTTGCAACCGTAATGTTCGTGGAATTGGAAATACTGATGTGAGAAAAATTACAGGAATCGCTTCTAATTCCCTTGAAATGGCAGTTGGCTGCATAATTCAAATCAAAGTTTTTAGATTGAGAAGTAGTAGCATCCAATCTCCGAATACTAAAACATTCGAAACCAACATTCTTGATTGGGGAGATTATACTAATTCTGGGATATAAAGTAGCAGAGTACCGCTGGCGAAGAGGCTTGTGTAAAATCAACCAATTTCCAGATTTACTTGCAATTTGTGCGATTTGTCCAATGCTGTTACTTGCCCAACTAGAGGTGATACGGCCTCCATCATCTTCTACGATTTTGATGTAGTCTCCAATTTGGTATCCTACACCATTTGAAACCAAAATAGAATCGGATCCAAGCGAAAATCCACCAATTAACGTGTCTTTAGCGGAATTGACTGACCCATTTATTCGGAACAAATGACCAGAACCAGATAAATTATGGGTGAACTGAGTCAACTTTGAACCTTTTCCCTTAATAAGGATGCCACTTGAAACTGAAAGAGAGGATGTGAACAAGTAATTTCCTTCAGAGAAATATATCGTTCCACCCCGAGGTCCCAAAGCAATTTTGGCAGCATTGAAAGCGGCAGAATTATCAGAAACTCCTGTACTATCTCCCCCGAAATCTTGAATAGAAACTGCCGTGTCATAAATCGATATACATGCTCCCGGATTTGTCCAATCCGTTATTCTATTACCAGGTATTTGCTGCCCTACGAGCGAAAAAATAAGGCAAGAGAATAACAAGGTGATAATTGTTTTCATACCCCAAAGTTAACTAATTCCTCTCACAAGCTCCAACGTAGTCTCATAGGTTTCTTTTCCAAGCATTTTAGCCTTGAGGTAAGCTAGGAAACTCAATACATAAATGTCTTCGCGTAAAGTTGGCTTTTTCTGCACTGAATTAAAAAAAGTGGATTTAAAATCTTCCGTTTGAACTTTATTGGGATGGTTGTAACTGATTTTTAAATAATGTAAATATACTTTAGCTCTTTGGTCGTGTGCCAGATAGTCTTCGTGTTTACTCAAAAAACTATCAAGTCTGCTATCCACATAATCGAGATTTTCCAACTCAATGTGAGTGAGAATTTCAATTAAATTCTTGTTCATAAGCCAGTTAATCCCCATTTTTTTTATGTACCACGAATCACTAGAATTCAGTTGGCTATAAATTGCAGTTATTTTTTTATAGTTTTTTTGATGGAAATAAATCATCGAGCCAACAACCATGGCATCTAAGTGATCTTTGGAAGTATCTGCTTTTGACTCCAAGGCTTTTTCAATGATAAGTTGTGCCTTTTGGTTTTCTCCAAGGTAATTCATGTTCAGTGACTTCAAGACTAAAATTTTAGTGGCGAACACTTTTTGATAACTCTTGTTTACATGAAGCAGAGCTTCCATTTTATCCAAAAACTCGTTGCTTTCTTCAAACCTCTTTTCACGAAACAAGACATTGGAAATAAAATACAGCAGTTTAATATGGAAGAAAATATAGCGGTTTTGTTCGTCTTGTTGGTTGATGGACGAGTATCGGTCCAAAACAAAAGGTACTACCCTATGAAACTCTTTTGTGACGTTGGCATTTGCCGCTACGATTTGAACCAATTGGTAAAGCGTTTTGAAATTATTTCCCGAGCGTTCCGAAATATTAAACCGAGTAAATACATCCTTGAGAATTTCGTCTAGATTAGGTTCAATCCCTTTTTGATGATAGGAATTAAAAGTAGCTTTTACGGTGGCATAAGCCATGTTCAAGTTCGATTCTTCAATCATCAAAACTCTGTTTTGTTCAAGTTTTTCAATGATTTTTTCTAGCTCAGTATCAGGGTTGTAATGAGAAAATTGAATCAAAAGATTGTAGATTTCGTTGAGCGATTCCGTATCGTTTTCATGAATTGCTTTTTCTTCCGCTTTCAAAAGAAGTTTGAAGCCGGAGGTGTAATTTTTACTTTCTATCAAATGTTTTCCTGCAAGAATGAGTTGTGTGATTTCAAGAATATGTTCTTCCTCCAAATTGAACCGCTCCAGCGCAATGAATTGAATGAGTTCATCAAACAATCTTTTTCTCAATTGATGGTAAGCTACTTTATTTTCTTTGCCGTATATTTTTTTCGGAATCTCTTTAGAATTTATTTTCTTATCCAAGATTAACTTAAATAAAACAGCTTTTTTAGACACCTTGTTTTTACCGCTCTTTTTTACAGTATTAAAAAACTTTATTTGTTCCTCTTTGCTTAATTTATGGATAATATCGCTGAGTGGAATCATAGGTTACATTATTTTCCATCCCAGACCCGCAGAAACAAGTATAGGGCTGTATTTAAACTCAGTAAGATCAAGTGTGTCAACTCCTTTTTTTAGTTTCCATCTTGGGTTTGACACGTCCCATTGTTTTTCAATTCTTCCTGTAATAGAAAATTTTGGCCCAATCCTGAATCGAACTTCGCTTGTGATTCTCGGTGCAAAAATGAAGTTTTTGTATTTGATATTTCTATCAATTCTCACCTTCTTGCTTCCCATGTTCACACCGCCAGTCACCAAAAAGTCAACAAATTTTATTGTGGGGAGTAAATTTACTCCTAGTACATCAAACCCAAATAAATTGCCAGAATATCGAGAGTTTGTGGTGTCATTCGCTCGAGTTGGATAGAAATACTTAAGCGTAACAGCTCCACCAGTTTTGAAGTAGGACGAGTCCAAAGATTCGTAATCTACTGAGCTTAGACCAATTTCAATAAAGGTAAAATTAGATTCGTACATACTTTTCGGCTCATACCTATGCTGGGATGCAAATCCTTTTTCTGCATTGTCAACAGCAACACCTGTGGTAATACTAAAATCAATGTCTGCTTTGCCAAATTCTTGGCTAAAGGTCATTCCTACGGAACTGGTAAGGAGAATGGCAAGTACAGTTCTTTTCATAAATAGTTCGGTTTTTATTTGGTTTCCAGTCAACTGAATTTACGAAAAAGATTAAGACTTCTTCATTCTGTATAAGGAACAATGCTTGTTTTTTGCCACAGGATAAAAATACTTATTAATTTCTTCTTTTTTGTCAATAATACACGGATCTTTTTGTGACTCAATATCTCCTAAAATAAAAATATATACTTGGCCCAATCTTTCTTGATTGACGTAAGAGAACTTGTTGAGGCAATTGAAGTTGTTTACCGACATATTTTTGTACAACTCTTCTCCCACATATTCCCAGTTCCATTCTGTGGCAAAATAATCATTAACCGCCTCATAATTATCTAAAATTACAAGCGGTTTTTCTATTCCCAAATAATTAGAAAAGTGACCTTTCATCCAGTCGCCAGAAAAATGCAAGGGTATTACCACATTGTTTTCTTCAATGTGCTCCTCCATTTCATGACAATGTTCGGCTACTTCATTTAGGTTTTTTAGGCAATGAGAATAATAATCTACGAGCTGATAATGGGCAAATAACAGGATAACAATAGCTGGAATTATCAATTTATTGGCAAGGTGGTGAATTCCAATCCAAATGATAAGTAGGAGATAAAACACCAAAGCGACTCTGGTATTAATGAATCCTCCGAGACTGTTGGAGTCGGGCAAAATGAAGTAGGCAATAAACAGAAAAAGAGATAAAATCAACCAGCTGTCTTTGACTAGATTTTCTTTACTCCACTTTTTCTTTTTAGCCCTAAATACAAGAGCTAGAAGGTATAAAATCACACAGCCGACAAGGGCTAAAAAGACACTTTCACGCCCTTTGCTATAAGAAACAAGTGGGTTGAAGGTGAAAATATCTTCCATTAATGTTATCAATGATTTGTGGGTAGAATTGTGAGCAATTGGTCGTGAGGCAAAATAGAAGATGAATAATCCAATCGAAACAATGCTGGAAAAAGAGAATTCTTTGAGTTTTCTGGTTGCCGAAATCCTTGGATTCGTTTTAAAAAAGGAAAACAAGAGCCGGGTACATACAACTAGAATCAAAACAGCATACACAAAAATATGAGAAAAGAAGGTGAGAGTAAATAGAAAGAAAAGAGTTGCTAGTTCGGGTGTGTTTAGTTTCTTCTTCTCGTTTTTAATCCAGAAATAGAGTCCCCACAATAGGAATACAATACCGAGGGAAAAGTTGTAGAATCCCAAGGCAAATACGAAGGAATAGATAAAAGGAAAGGCTAAATAGGTCAACCAAACACCTTTTGAGTTTTGAACCAAAATGAGTTTTCTGAAGAAATATGCGAATCCAACCACATAGAATATAAGTAGAATTTTTTCCGCCAAAAATGCAGGAAAAATGAGCAGGAGAAAACTAAGAAAAACGTGACCAGTAAGATTAGGGTTGGGAGATGAAGTAAGAGAATAAAACCTAGAAATAAAGTCATTCTCCTCTAATAGTTCCAGGATTAGGTTTGAATTATACAAATGTGCTGGACCATCCAACGAAGGCACGAAAGTAACTCCTAAAAAGGGAGATATGGAAAGCAGTATGACTAGGCCGAAAAGGTATTTTTCCTTCAAAACCCCTAACTTATTTAATCGTTTTATCAGTGTCATACGAGCTTTATATCTCTCAAGTTCAATTGAAGTTTTGTGTTTCCTTTCCAAGTGTTTTCTTCCATTACAAAAACTACATCAAAATATTGATTGTTATTTATCTTTTCAAGAAAATGTCCCAGCCCAAAACCAATGCAATCAAAGAGCTGAGAAGGTTCGTTTTCTTGATACACCGATAGCTTAAGGTGTGTTTCTCCTACCACTTTCACATAGTTGGCTTGAACTTGTTTAGCCACAAACACTGGATGCATATTTTGTGGGCCAAAAGGAGCAAACTGTTTAATAATTCTATAAAACTTAGGGAATTGTTCTCCTTTTTCTGGCACGAGGGATTTTAGCACTATTTCCGAATCAATTTTTATCTCGGGGATTAATTGATCTTCTGTGATAGTTGCTGAAACTACTTGGTCAAATTTTTCTCGAAATGCATCTATGTTTTCAATAGGCATTGTCATTCCAGCGGCATACATGTGACCGCCAAATTGAGTGAGTAAATCAGAGCATTCGTCAATGGCGTTGTACACATCAAATCCCTGAACAGAACGAGCTGATCCGGCTGCTTTTCCGTTACTTTCCGTTAAAATTATAGTTGGTTTGTAATGTGTTTCTATCACTCTTGATGCCACAATTCCAATCACCCCTTTGTGCCATCCTTCGTTGTACAAAACGGTTGATTTTGCATTCAAAAAAGTTTCGTTTTCTTCAATTTGTTTGAGTGCCTCTGCTGTAATTGATTTGTCAAAGTTCTTTCTCTGTTTGTTTTCGCTTTCAATGAATTCTCCAAGTTCTTTGGCCGTTTCATTATCTCCCGAAACCAACAATTTCACAGCATTCATTCCCGATTTCATTCTTCCAGCAGCGTTGATTCTTGGTCCCACAATAAAAACTACGTCAGTTATATTCAAGTCTCGTTTCAATGCCGAAAGTTTCAAGATTTCTGCAATTCCTTTCCTTGGGCTGTGGTTAATTTTTTTCAAACCAAAATATGCCAACACTCTGTTTTCACCAGTCACAGGAACAATATCCGAACCGATGCTTACTACCAATAAATCAAAATATTCCTCTAGATCTGAGAATTCAAAACCTAGTTCTTGGTTCAATGCTTGAACTAATTTAAAACCCACTCCACATCCGCACAATTCATTATAGGGATACTCGCAATCTTTTCTTTTAGGGTCTAAAACGGCTACAGCTTTCGGAATTTCATCTCCGGGTCTATGGTGATCACAGATGATAAAGTCTACTCCTTTTTCTTTTGCGTAATCTATTTTTTCAATTGCTTTTATTCCACAATCGAGTGCGATTATAAGGGTGAAACTATTATTTGCAGCATAATCAATTCCTTGGATAGAAACCCCGTAGCCTTCAGTGTATCTATCCGGAATGTAAAACTCTACGTTTTCGTAATGTTTGATTAAGAATGTGTACATCAGCGAGACTGCCGTAGTTCCATCCACATCATAATCGCCATAAACGAGAATTTTCTCTTCCTTTTCAAAAGCTTCAAAAACTCGTTTTACTGCTACATCCATGTCTTTCATCAAGAAAGGATTATGAATGTGTTCCAATTGCGGACGAAAAAAATCTTGTGCTTCCTCAAAAGTATATACACCTCGCTGGTGAAGTAATTCGACCAATTCTTTACTCAATCCCAGTTTCTCTTCCAATTCTTTGGTAGATTTAGTTGATTTTGGCGAGTGTGTCCAACGTTTTTGTTGCATAAGGTTATGTTTTCTTTTTATCGGTCATCCTTGACCCCGATCGGGGATCTTAAAACGAGCTAATTTCACTTTTCATCAGTCATACTGAGCCTATTTCACGTTGTCATCCTCGACTCCGATCGGGGAACTTGGCGTGAGCTAATTTCATGTTCGCTCAGGTAATATTTCCATGAATAAGATTCCCATTTTCATGGGAATGACACGCGTTAGTGCAGTTCATCAGTTAAGTTGGACTTTCCCGAATTCTCGGGACAGGCCAATAAAACTTTTCCCGGAAACCACTCAGCCCTTCCCGATTGGTCGGGAAAAACCCGAACACGGAGGTTTTCAATTTATTGAAAAGAACTCGAAGGGTGATTTCCACCCTTCGAGCCCAAATATTAATTATTCTGATCAATTTTCCTTACCATGGTCAAAATTGTAGCAATCGCAACAGTTTCCCCAGTTTGGTCGTATACATCCACCAAGAATTTTACAATTCCTTTAGCAATGTCTTCTTCGTCTCGTTTTTCTCCTTCAATTTTCTCTTTCACAGTGAATTTTACGCCAATGGTTGTTCCGACATACACTGGTTTTACAAAACGAGCTTCTTCCAATCCGTAATTCAATAAAACGGGTCCTTTTGCTGGGTCAACAAATAACCCTGCGGCTTTAGAAAGGATAAAATATCCATGAGCTACTCGTTCTTCAAAAATGGTTCCTTCCAGAGAAGTTACATCCATGTGTGCATAAAAATTATCCCCACTTACGTTGGCAAAATTTACGATGTCTGTCTCGGTCACTGTGTGTTTTGCTGTCATCCAAGTTTCCCCAATTTCCAATTCTTCAAAATGCTTGCGGAAAGGATGAACTTTATCAAACTTAAAGTCTCCCCCCGTTTGGTATTGGTTGGTAATGGCAGTCAACATAGTTGGCGAACCTTGTATGGCAGTTCGTTGCAAGTAATGTTTTACACCTCGCATTCCGCCCATTTCTTCACCACCTCCAGCTCTTCCCGGTCCTCCGTGAGTAAGCATCGGCATTGGCGAACCGTGACCTGTACTTTCTTTTGCACAATCGGCATTTAGCACTAAAATTCTTCCGTGCATGCAAGCTGCTCCCAATACAAATTCTTTGGCAATTTTATCGTCAGCAGTAATGATGGAACAAACTAATGAACCTTTTCCCATTTTGGCAAGTTCAATAGCTTCGTCAATGGTTTTATAAGGTAAAATCGTGGAAACGGGTCCAAACGCTTCAATGTTGTGGCAATCTGTTTTATTAAACGGATCGTTATTTAAGAACAAGATAGGTGATAAGAAAGCTCCTTTGTTTTTGTCTGCACCTGTCACATCAAAATCAGTCAAACTACCGTATACAATCTCTTGGCTTTCGGCCAGTTTGTTGACTTGAGTTGTTACTTCTTCTACTTGTTCTTTTCCTGCAAGCGCTCCCATTCGAACTCCTTCGGTACTTGGGTCGCCAATTACCGTTTTTGCCAATCGTTGCCCAAGAGCAATTTGCACATCTTCTACTAATTTTTCTGGGACTAGAACCCTACGAATTGCCGTACATTTTTGTCCAGCTTTCACGGTCATTTCTCTTTGTACTTCTTTGATAAACAAATCAAATTCTGGTGTTCCTGGCACTGCATCTTCTCCCAAAACCGAACAGTTCAATGAATCAGCTTCCATGTTAAATGGAACAGACTCTTCCACTAATCTTGGGTGAGACTTGAGCATTTGACCTGTACTTGCCGATCCAGTAAAAGTGACTACATCTTGGCTTTCTACGTGATCCAAAATTCCACGAGCCGAACCGCAAATTAATTGCAGTGAACCTTCTGGCAAAATTCCTGAAGCTACAATTTCGCGCACCACAGCTTCGGTTAAGTAAGAAGTTACGGTAGCGGGTTTTACGATTGCCGGAACACCGGCTAGTAAATTTACGGCTATCTTTTCTAGCATTCCCCACACAGGGAAGTTGAACGCATTGATGTGAATTGCTACTCCTTGCTTGGAAGTCAAAATGTGATGCCCAATAAAAGTTCCGTTTTTTGATAACGGAGCAATTTCCCCATCCAGTGCAAAGGTCTCGTTTGGAAATTGTTTCCGTAGAGATGCGTTAGAGAATAAATTCCCAATTCCTCCTTCAATATCAATCCAAGAATCTACTCTTGTTGCCCCTGTGTAGGCACTAATTTTATAAAACTCTTCTTTTTTTTCTAATAAATGAAAAGCCAATGCTTTCAACATTCTTCCTCTTTCGTGAAACGTTAATTTACGCAAAGCAGGTGAACCAACCTCACGAGCATACTTCATCATATCCCCAAAATCAAGTCCGGAGGAGCTAGCTTCCGCAACAATACTTCCGTCAATTGCATTGAACAATTCTTGTCCGTTTCCTTCACCGTTCACCCATTTTCCTTGGGCATAGTTTTGTAATTTCATATCTGTCTTGAGCTAATTTTTTTGTAAAAATTTAAGAAAGTAAATATAAGTAATGGTTAAGGAAAATGCTAATGACTGAGGATAATCCTAAATGAAAATTGTCATTCTGTACTTGATCCAGAATCTTGCTTATTGAAATGTTACCAGAGCAAATGTGAAATATGCTATGTGAGATCCCCGATCGGAGCCGAGGACGACAAGGTGAAATATTCTTTGTGAAATCTGGTATTAAATTCTGGTTGCCTAATTAAAGAGACTTACTTTTCTTTCTTCGAAGAAGAAAAAAGCGAAGCGAAAAACTTATTTAAAATACTCATAGACTCTCCTTTGATTTTGTCACTTAACCTTGCCATGATAGTTGTTGATTCGGTTGAAGGGAAACCTATCTAACGAGAAAAGCCCGAGATTGACGGACAATCTCGGGCTTTTCTATTTTGTAGTTGTTGTTTACTGTGCGTAAAACAATTTGATAAATTCTTCTTGGTTTACTTCTTTTTCTTGAACTTTCACGTTGTTTTTGAAGTAGTCAGACACTTTGTTTTTGTACAAATAATCAAAGATTTTTTTTGTTTCATCTTGGTTTTGTAGCACTTGCATTGCATTGGCTTCCAAAGCTTCATCGTCTGGAGTTGGCATACCATACTGAGCGTATTGTTGAACCAACATTCCTTTTACATAATCTTTTACTTCATCCACCTCTACTTTGATGTCGTTTTCTTGAATTACTTTGTTTTCAATCAACTGCCATTTTAGTTGGTCAGAGTATTGAGGATATTCTTTTTCTATTTCTTCCATCGAAACTTCTTTCTCATTGGAAACTTTGATCCATTCTTTTAAGAATTCATCTGGAAGAGACAATTTCATTTTCTTCACAAAATGATCGGCAATTGATTTTTGAAACAATCGTTCACTGTCGTTTACAAAAGCCACGCTCAATTCTTCTTCAATTTTAGCTCTAAATTCTTTTTCATCTTTCACCGTATCCTTTCCATGAATTTTGTCGAACAACTCTTGGTCTAATGGAGCAGGCTCCAACCTTTTCACTTCTTCCACTGTGAAAGAAAAATTACCCATAGCGGTATCCAATTCTTCTTTTTTGATGTGTAACATGGCCGCCATGTCTGCGTCACCTTTCGATACAGTTTTTGGATCAATTACCAAAGAATCCCCCTTTTTCAGGTTTACAAATTTCTTTTGGATTTTTTCATCTTCGATCATCGGAATGGAAACCGTAGATTTTGCCGTAATTCCATCTGCTAGAGTTTTGTCTTTTTCGTCTAACTGAACAAATTCTCCAAATACCATATCTCCAGCTTCAGATTTATCAGCTTCTTTCATCTGACCGTATCTCTTTTGAAAATCTTCTATTTGCTTATCGATAGTTTCTTTTTCTACTTTGATTTTGTGAAAAGTAACTTTGTCTTTGGACGATGGTTTTACTTCAAATTCAGGAGCCAAACCAATTTTGTAACCAAATTCAAAGTCGCTTCCAGCCTCCCATTTGTCGAAAGTGGTATGAGCGTCAGAAGGAATTGGGTTTCCTAAAACGTTCAATTTATTTTCTTGAATGTGGCTGTACAATTTTTCATTGATGATTCTGTTCAACTCATCCGCAAGGATAGATTGACCATATTTCTTTTTCACCATTCCCATTGGAACTTTACCTGGTCTGAAACCTGGTTCAGTCATCTGTTTTCTTGCTTCTGCAAGTTTACTCTCATATTGACTAGTATAATCTTCTGGAGTCAATTTGATTTTGATGATGGCGTTTAAGTCATCTATTTTTTCTTCTGTAATATTCATCGTTTTCAGAATTTATGTATTAAAAAATATCAATAATCTATCATGCAAAAAAAGGCACCCCGATTTGTCGGAACGCCTTTTGTGTTGTGCGGGCGGAGAGACTCGAACTCTCACACCTTGCGGCACTAGATCCTAAGTCTAGCGCGTCTACCAATTCCGCCACGCCCGCTAATATTTCAAAAAATATTGGATGCAAAGATAAGTTTTATTTTTATAAAGTCCTAACTATCTATAAAAACTAACTGATTTTTTTTTGAGACAGAAATTCTACCTAAAGTTTTATGGAAGAATGTTACTTTGGGAGGTTTTACAGAAATGTTAATTTTTGCCGAACTACAACACATTTATACAGAATTCTGGCGTTAAGATTTCAAGAAAAATAGCGTGAGCCACTCAGCTAGTGTTACTCTGTTTTATGTCACTTTGTGATTTTATTTATTTTGAAGGCAGTGTTTATTGAGTAGTGTACTGGTTCATTTGTAAAATTATCTACCCTGTCTTATTCGAAAAATATTGCTTTTGCTTTTACGTTATAAACATCATTCAGTTTATTACTCCCACTCAATCGATTTACTTCGGGCTTTATTTTAAGTATTTTCGAAGATTGAGACTCTATGCAGAAGGGTTTCACTGAGTAATAATAACAATCTAATAAATAAAATAATCAACTTATGTTCGACTCAAAAGAATTTGAAAAGTATGCTACTAAGCACGCAGGAATCAATAGCAATGTGCTGAACGGGTACGTAAATAACGTGACTCCCTATATCATAGAAGAAAGACAACTTAATGTTGCTCAAATGGATGTTTTCTCGCGATTAATGATGGATAGAATTATCTTTTTGGGAACAGGAATCAACGATCAAGTAGCAAATATTATTCAAGCTCAATTATTGTTTTTACAATCTGTTGACGCTAAAAAGGACATCCAGATATACATCAATTCTCCCGGAGGATCGGTGTATGCAGGATTAGGAATATACGATACAATGCAATATATACAGCCGGATGTAGCAACGATTTGTACCGGGATGGCAGCATCCATGGGAGCTGTGTTGTTGTGTGCAGGAGCAGATGGAAAGAGATCGGCCCTGAGACATTCGCGCGTAATGATTCACCAGCCATTGGGTGGAGCTCAAGGTCAAGCAAGCGACATGGAAATTACATTGAAAGAGATTCAAAAACTGAAAAAAGAATTGTACACCATTATTGCGGATCACTCAAAACAAGATTATGACAAGGTATGGGCGGATAGTGATAGAGATTATTGGATGACTTCCGGTGAAGCAAAAGAATACGGTATGATTGATGAAGTACTGACTGGTACGCCAAAAAAATAAAAGCATGATGAAAATATTTCGTTCCCTGTTCATTTTTATTGGAATTTTTCTTGTTTCTGGTTCAACCTGGACTCAACTTACAACGACTTATACCGAAAAGTATAAGGCATACCGTGACGGACTAGAATTGTACGATAAAGGTGCTTTTGGAGCAGCTCAAGAAAAGTTCAGTTTTATAGTTGAGCAAATTGCTGATGAGCAAGATGAGATACAAATAAGTGCAGAGTATTTACATGCCATTTGTGCACTTGAGTTGTTTCATAAAGATGCCCAGTATTTGTTGTCCCAGTTTGCGCTGAAACACCCAGACTCACCAAAGACAAAAAAAATATTCTTTTTGTTGGGGAATGACTTTTACCGAAAAAAGAAATTTAGAGATGCCATAGAATGGTATGAAAAAGTCGATAAGTACGATTTGTCGGAAGATGAAAAAACGGAATACTTTTTTAAATTGGGATATAGTTATTTTAACAAAGATCAGTTTGCCTCGGCAAAACAAGCTTTTTATGAAATTAAGGACTTAAAGGAATCGGACTATTACGGTCCTTCTCAGTATTATTATGCGCACCTTTCGTATCAAGATGAGAAATATCAAACTGCGCTAGAGGGTTTTAGAAACATAGAAAAAGATCCTGGATTTAGCCCAATTGTGCCTTACTATATTTCACAAATTCTTTTCAAACAAAAAAAGTTCGACAAAGCTATTGAGTATATTCCAACCGCACTTGCAGGCGAAGGGATAAAGAGAGAAGCCGAGATTAAGGGAATTTTGGGCTCTTCTTATTTTAAGCTCAAGCAATACGAGGAAGCAATCCCTTATTTGACAGATTACTTTTCGAAAACGGCTAAGAAATCAATCGATGATTATTACCAATTAGGTTATTCGTATTACAAAACAGAGGCCTACGAAAACGCGGTAAAATATTTAGGAAGAGTAGCATCCAAAGAAACGAAGAGAGCCCAAGTATGTAATTTTTTGTTGGCAGAATGCTACATAAAAACAGATAGAAAGCAATTTGCTAAAACAGCGTTTAAGCGAGCCTACGACTTAGGTAAAGACTTACAATTGACTGAAGATGCTTTGTTTGGGTATGCAAAAACGACCTATGAACTGAGTTACAATCCGTATGATGAAGCCACCGAAATTTTTCATAAATTCTTAACAGAGTACCCAAAATCGACAAAAACGGATGAAGTATACGAATATTTGCTAGATGTGTACACAACTACGAAAAACTATGAAGCAGCCCTTCAGTCGATAAATCGAATTGAGAACAAAAATTATAAGATAAAAGAAGCCTACCAAAAGCTCAGTTACAACCGCGCAACTGAATTGTTTTACAAAAGAAACTACACAGAAGCGATTAAGCACTACGAGGATGTAAATAATTATCCAGTAAATACTCAGCTCACTTCTCAGAGTAAATTTTGGATTGCAGAAGCTCATTACAAACAAAAGAAATACAGCCAAGCAATATCTGAATATCAAGCCTATAAGTCGATGCCTGGAGCTGTGAATTCTGCCCTTGCCAAAACTGTTGATTACAACATTGGGTATGCTTATTTTGAACAAAAAATGTATCCGCAAAGTATTTTGGCTTTCAGAAATTTCATTAAATCCTCTACGGATAAAGAGAAAATGAGTGAAGCAAACTTGAGATTAGGAGATGCTTATTTTTTAACTCAAAACGATGAAGAAGCTGTAAAATATTACCAAAATGCCATTGAGCTAAATCAACAAAATGTGGATTATGCCTTGTACCAAAAATCAGTAAGCAGCGGATACTTGGCAGATTATCCCGAAAAAGAAAGGTTGTTAAATTTACTTTTAAAGAATCATCCAAATTCGAATTATGCGACCAATACGGAGTTTGAGCTGGCGAACAATTACCGGATACAAAATAAGAATGAGTTGGCGCTTAAGTTTTACAGCCAACTAGCCGAAACCAAACAAGGCACTTACCAAGAGCGTAAATCAAGACTAGAGATAGGTGGGATATATTTGCGAAATAAGCAATACGAGGAGGCAGAAACTGCTTTTAAAACGTTGATTCAAAAGTACCCAAAATCTGTTGAGGGAGAAGCCGCAGTGAATGAACTGGAAAAGTCCTATTTGGCTCAAAATAAAATTGCTAACTTCCCGGATGTGTTAACTTCGCTGGGAGTGGAGTATTCTCAATCCAAACTAGATTCTACTTTGTGGTATCCAGCAAATCAAGCCTACTTAAATGCCGATTGTGACAATGCAATCAGCGGGCTTTCGGCCTATTTGAGTAAGATTGAAGCGCCAAGAAATTTCGTGACCGCTCATTTTTACTTGGGTGAATGTAATTACCTAAACAAAGAATATGAAACGGCTTTGTTTCATTACAACAAAGTGATAGAAAAGGATGAAAAGCATATGGTTGAAGCGCTGTTTCACGGGGCGAACATCAATTTTAGGTTAAAGAATCTTGAACAAGCCAATGCCTTTTATGCACAATTAGAAAAAATAAATACCGATGAATTAAAAATTCCGGTGATGAACAAAGGATTGATGCTCACTCATTACCAACTAAAAAACTACCCAGAGGCCGTTGCATACTCCAGTAAAGTGTTGGCAAAAAGTCAGTTGAATAAAAGTGAGAAGGAGGAAGCTTCTATGATTCAAGCGAATTCGTATTACGAGCTTGGAAATAACACGGATGCAGCAACTTGGTATAAAAAAGTAGTAGCAATTTCTACAGATATTGACAAAGCCGAAGCAGGTTATAAGTTATGCGAAATTCATTATTTGGAAGATGAATACAAACAAGCCGAGGCAGAGATATTCAGCTACCTCAAGCAAAAACCCTCCTACGATTATTGGTTGGCCAAAGGATATATCCTTTTGGCAGATGTTTATGTAAAACTGGAAGACAATTTTCAGGCAAAAGCAACTTTACAAAGTGTAATTGATTACTACAAAGGAGAGGATGAGATTAAAACAATAGCTCAAGCCAAGCTTGATGCAATAATTGCTGCCGAGGAAGCAAAGGATAACAAAACCCAGGAATTAATTGAAATAGAAATTACCGAGTAAAATTCAAGTATGAAAAAATTATCTTATATAGTAGCAGTTGTTTTTTTATCAATGTATTCGTTCCAAAGTTTTGCACAGAACGACACCATTATTGAAGAAATAGATGCCATTGGTAGAGGGAATAGAAGCATAAAACCAACGCCCAAAGCTGGTTTGGTTCCTTCATTGGTAGAAGACACCTCGAAAACCCAAATAAAATCTGAGTTCGTCTTTTATGAATACACCGCACCATCCGAATTGCAACTGCAACCCATTTCTCCTGCAAAATTAAAAGTGATCCAACCACTTGATAAATTGAAAAGAGGATACATAAAAGGTGGGATTGGCATGTACACCACACCTTTGGCAGAAATTTACTACAATTCGCTGAGGTCACGAAACAGCAGTTGGGGTGTTAAAGGAAGACATATTTCCTCTAATAGTTCTCTGGAAAATACGGGTTTTAGTGGATTGAGTGAAAATAGTGCTTCTGCTTATTATCAGCATTTTACGAAAAAAAGTTACTGGAAAGGAGAGCTGAACTACCAAAGAGATGCAAACCATTTTTATGGTTTCAATTCAGAAGATACTGTCATCGATCAAGAATTAATTCATCAAGCATTTAATAATATTGGAGCGAGAATATCCACTTCCACTTTTGACAACGATACAGGAGAATTAAATTACGCGGGTTCGTTGGCCTATTACAATTATTCGGATAAATACAAGGCTCAAGAAAACAACATAATACTTGATTTTAATGCAAAAAAACTGATTAATTCCGAGCAGTATTCCCTTGATTTTGGCGTAGATTTTAATAATTACGTCAGTCAAGAAGACTTGATGAAGAATCCTATCTCATCAATCGTTTCAGATCCCATTACTATCAACAACACAATTATCAAAGTTGTTCCGTCTATTATTACATCGGGAAAAAAATGGTATGTAAAGGCTGGAATTGGAGTATTTGCTGACATTCAAGACAAAACAAGGTTTCATTTTCGCCCAAATATTGAGGCGAAATATAATTTTCTTGATATTTTCATTCCGTACGTTGGAATTAAAGGTGGTTTAAAAAGAAACTCATTCAAGTCATTCACCACGGAGAATCCTTTTTTACTATCTCAAGTTACTTTGGCCAATACTGATACACGCTATGATATATACGCAGGTGTACGAGGAAGTATTTCGAGTACAATTTCTTTCAACTTGCAAGCTTCAAGGAAAAGTGTGTATGGACAAGCATTGTTTGTAACGGATACAGTGTACTCGATAGGCAACAGAATGAATGTGATATACGATTCACTTGATGTAACAGAGATTAGCGCTCAAGTGATGTATGATAAAAATGATAAACTACGTGTTTTCTTAAAGGGGAAGTACAATTTTTTTTCACCTCTTAATCAGCAACATGTATGGAATCTTCCAGCTCTCGATATTACCTTGGGTGGCGTGTATGATTTGGCCGACAAAATTTTGGTTCGTTCGGAAGTCTATTTCGTGGGAGAGAGAAAGGCGAGAGTTAATGGACCAGGAGAAGATGTAACCCAAGAAACAGATGGATCTTACTCTGTAAATTTGGATGCTTTTGTTGATTTCAACTTAGGGTTTGAATATCGATACAGCAAAACAATTTCTGCTTTTGTGAATTTCAATAACCTTATTAGCCAACGGTATTTAATGTATTACCAATACCCTGTGCAAGGTATAAATATAATGGGAGGAGCGACTTTTAGGTTTTAGAGGAAACTTAATCAAAAATTTCGTCACGTAACTCTTGGCTTGTTTCTTGAACCTCTTCGCTTTCCTCTACTTTTGCGGGTTCTTTCGAATCTACTAAGTCTGGGTTTAACAGTATGATGGCAATGGCAGCAACTAAAATTACAACTACTGCTAGAATAAATTTTTTAGATTTTTTCATGGGATTTTCTCATTGATTTATTTCTAAATTAATAAAAATCCTTTGATTATGAGCTACCAATTATTGTTGGATAGTTCTGGTGGTTTGTTTTCTTGATTGAACCCCAAGAGTTCCTCTCTAGTTTTGTTACTTCGTGTGAGATTATCTTGTAACTTTGTCACAAATAATAAGAACCCTGCCTCTTTGGTAAGAAAATTGGGATAAAATTAACCCCTACTTTGTCAATGTCTGGCAATATTTAATTCTCCTTGTTCTCTTTACTTTAATAGCAATCTTTATATTGTAAAACTCATTAACCTAGTTATGATTTCAGTAAAAAAATTCACATTCAATCCTTTCCAGGAAAACACCTACGTTCTTTTTGATGAAACCAAAGAGTGTGTCATCATTGATCCTGGTTGTTACGAACCGCACGAAGAAGAAGAGTTGAGCAATTTTATAGAAGATAATGGACTAACCGTAACCAAACTACTTTCTACACACAGTCACATCGATCATGTATTAGGGAATAAGTTTGTGATGGAAAAATACCATGTAGATTTGTTTATCCACTCTAAAGATCTTGAGACATTAACCTCAGTGGAAACCTATGCTGCTTCCTATGGTTTTATGAATTATGACGGGTGTAAAGTTCCAAGTAATTTCTTGGAAGAAGGAGAAAGCGTAGCTTGGGGTAATTCGAGTTTGGAAATAAGATTTGTGCCAGGTCATGCACCAGGTCATGTTGTTTTTGTAGCCAATGAAGAAAAATTTGTGATCAACGGAGATTGCCTGTTTCAAGGAAGTATTGGCAGAACCGATTTGCCCGGAGGAAATCACCAAACGTTGCTAGAGAGTATCAAACGAGAATTGTTTACCTTACTCAATGATTTTGTTGTATACTGCGGACACGGCCCCGAAACAACAATTGGTCACGAAAAGACTCATAACCCATTTTTAAAGTAACCCATTTTTTATGATAGAAAAGAATAAGAAAGTACAATATATCGAAGAAAAAGCCTTGTTGGTGGGAGTAATTACTCAGATGCAAGGAGAAGATGACGTAAAGGAGTATTTGGATGAACTGGCATTTTTGGCCGAAACAGCCGGAGCCCAAACGCACGGAAGATTTACTCAAAAAGTAGAATACCCAAATCCTAAAACTTTTGTGGGGAAAGGAAAATTAGAGGAAATTAGAAGATACGTAAAGTCTAACTCTATCGATTTAGTAATTTTTGATGATGAGCTTTCGCCCTCTCAATTGCGAAACATTGAACGAGAATTGGAAGTAAAAATTCTGGATAGAAGCGGATTGATTCTCGATATTTTTGCGAGTCGAGCGCAAACATCCCATGCGCGAACTCAAGTAGAGTTGGCTCAATATCAATATCTATTACCAAGACTAACCAAGATGTGGACTCACCTCGATAGGCAAAAAGGGGGAATTGGGATGAGAGGACCTGGAGAAACTGAAATAGAAACAGATAGACGAATAATTGGAGATAAGATTTCTTTGCTTAAGAAGAAATTGGAGAAAATTGATAAACAGAAATTTACTCAAAGACAAAACCGAGGGAAACTCGTACGAGTTGCATTAGTAGGTTATACGAACGTAGGAAAATCAACTATTTTGAACTTGCTCGGAAAAGAAAAAGTATTTGCCGAAAACAAGTTGTTTGCTACGTTGGACACAACAGTTCGTAAAATTGTGTTCCAAAACATCCCATTTCTGTTGGCAGATACCGTTGGGTTTATCCGTAAACTTCCTCACCAGTTGGTCGAGTCATTTAAATCTACTTTGGACGAGGTGCGTGAGGCAGATTTATTGCTGCATGTGGTAGATATTTCGCATCCAGCTTTTGAAGATCATTACCACACCGTAAATGAGACTTTAAAAGAAATTGAAGCCATAGACAAGCCAACTATTCTGGTGTTCAATAAAATCGATGCTTTTTCATACGTAAAAAAAGACGAAGATGATTTGACTCCCGTGTTGAGAGAGAATATATCGTTGGATGAGCTGAAGAAAACTTGGATGAACCGAATGAATGAAGACAATTGTATCTTTATTTCTGCTCACGAAAAGCTCAATATTGAAGAGTTGAGAAAGAAAATGTATGCGCAAGTAAAGAAAATACACATCACAAGGTTTCCGTACAATGATTTCTTGTATCAAAACTATGAGGAGTAAATAAGTCGAATAACCAATAAATGTAATCCTTAACTTGAACCAGGATATCTTTTCATTGAAATGTACGCGTGTTAAGATCCTCGATCGGAATCCAGAATGACAAAGTGAAATACGCTTTTTGAGATTCTGAATCAAGTTCAGAATGACCGATGAAAAATTAAATGAAAAGAACAACCAAAATATCACTCTTGCTAATAGGATTTATCTTAATTGCTTTCTCCTGCACAACAGTCAAAACTGCACAAAAGACTCCCGATAGCTCCTCTTTTATCTCTCAAGATAAGTTAGGCAACCTTTACCACATTTCGAATATGGAAATCGTGAAATTGTCGCCACAGATGGACACGATTCAAATGAATTCCATTTTTAGTAATGGGGCAATTACCTCGCTAGATACCAGAAACCCTTTGCAATTGATGCTATTCTACCAGCAACAGCAAAAAGTGGTTTTGCTGGACAATACCTTGTCCCAAACCAATGAGATTAAGCTCGGTTTTTTTGAGTGGATAGATCTCGTTTGCTTATCAAACAGAGACAATTCATTTTGGTTGTATTCTATGACTACCCAAACACTCATAAAAACAGATAAAAACGGAAAAGTAATGAGTCGTTTTCAGAACATTGGCCAGTTGGTAAAAAGAGATATTAACCCAACTCAGTTGGTGGAATACGATAACTCAGTTTATTTATTTGACCCCAACCAAGGATTGTTCGTATTCGATTTGTTTGGCAATTATGAAAAACGCATCCAATTAGATAATGCCCAAAATGTGAAGTTTTATCAAAAGAAGGTCTTTTTCAGAGTAAAAAACGACATTTTTAGCTACGATTTAGTCAATTTCGATAAGAAATTGGTGTTTTCAGCTAACCATAATTTTGATGATTTTGAAGTTGGGAAGAGTGGAGTGTTGGTTTTGAAGGACGATAAAATAAAAAAAGCCATCTCGAAATAATGGACGACTGATGGATGCTTTTTTTGAAAAAAGGTTCCCAATTATTAGGATTTAGATTTTAGATTTTATAATTTAATTCTGCTATCTAACAATACAGTTCATTAAAATAAGAAGGAATACCAATAAGGTTTGAGGCTTGTTCTTTGCTCAAACGAGAAAATAACTAGGAATAAAAATTAATAGAATCGTTGTATACTAGCGGGAGTTTGTCAAAAAAAATGACTGCCGTTTGGTGAGTAAATTTCTCTCCTGTATCAAAAGTAAATTTGCGTTAACCATATAAAACGTAATAAAATGAAAGGTTTAATTTTAAAATCCAGTGTTATCTTAGCACTTTTATCTCTCGTGTTTTGGTCTTGTAATAAAACTGAGACTTCTCCCAATACAATTAATTCAACATCTGTAAAGAAGCAAGAAGTAAAAATGGAATTCCAAAGCTGGAGAATTGTTGGAGAAATGGTAAATGACCTGCCTCAGTTAACTATTGATAAATCACAAATCCTTGAAAATTACACCAATAATCTTTTTCAAATTTCTAATATTCAAGGAAATTTCACGGATGTTTCTATCATTGAGTTGTCTGATGGTTCTTTTTCTATGGTTTTTTTAGGAGAGGTATATTCCTCAGCCTTTTACGTTAAATCAGATCAATCAGGAAAGTTAAAAGCATTCTCCGGTACTAGTTGTACAACGTCTGACTGTTCCAGCGAGTTGTTGGGTTGCATTGTAAAGTACGAGAGTGACTTGGCGTATTGCAGCCCTTGTTCTAATGGAGGGACTTGTACAAAAACATCGAGTAGTTCTTCACTTTTTTAACGGTTTCCAAAACGAAGTTTTATTTAAAGGTTAAAAAATATAAACTCAATAAAAACAAAAGCCCACTTTGATCTTTTCAAAGTGGGCTTTCTAATACTAATTGATTCGAAATTTATTTAAATGCAGGAATCCCTGTGATACCGATAATGAATTCAATGCAGTTTGGTAAAAAACCAAACTACTTTCATTCTATTTCGGCATAACCTAGCAAGTTGTATCAGTTATTTAAATGCTGGTATTCCGGTTATATCCATTCCTGTTATTAATAAGTGAATGTCGTGAGTCCCTTCGTAAGTCACTACCGATTCCAAGTTTGCCATGTGGCGCATAATAGAATATTCATTGGTAATTCCCATCGCTCCATGAATTTGTCTTGCTTCGCGGGCTACATTCAAAGCCATTTCTACGTTGTTTCTTTTCGCCATCGAAATTTGAGCAGTAGTCGCTTTTCCTTTATTTTTCAATTGCCCCAATCGGAAAGTAAGTAATTGTGCTTTGGTAATTTCGGTAATCATTTCAGCTAATTTCTTTTGCATCAATTGGAAACTCGCAATTGGCTTTCCAAATTGAATTCTTTCTTTCGAGTATCTCAAGGCAGAATCGTAACAATCCATCGCAGCACCTATCGCACCCCAAGCAATACCATATCTTGCTGAATCCAAGCATCCAAGTGGTGCACCTAATCCATTTTTGTTTGGCAATAAATTCTCTTTTGGAACTTTCACATTGTCAAAAATAAGCTCTCCGGTTGCCGAAGCTCTCAACGACAGTTTTCCGTGAGTTTCTGGAGTAGAAAATCCTTCCATTCCTCTTTCCACGATCAGTCCATGAATTCTTCCTTCTTCGTTCTTAGCCCACACTACGGCAATGTCACAAAATGGAGAATTAGAAATCCACATTTTTGCTCCATTCAACAAATAATGGTCTCCCATGTCTTTAAAGTTAGTCAACATTCCTCCCGGGTTACTTCCGTGGTCAGGTTCTGTCAATCCAAAGCTTCCAATAAATTCTCCAGTAGCTAGTTTTGGTAAGTATTTTTTTCTTTGCTCTTCGTTTCCATAAGCAAAAATTGGGTACATCACTAACGAACTTTGCACAGAAGAAGTAGATCGCAAACCACTGTCGCATCTTTCTAGCTCTTGCATAATAAGTCCGTATGAGATTTGGTCCAATCCTGGTCCTCCATATTCTTCTGGAATGTAGGGTCCAAATCCACCAATGGCTGCCAATCCTGGAATAACTTGCTTAGGAAATTCAGCTCTTTCGTAGTAATCTTCTATAATTGGGCTCACTTCTTTTTTTATCCAATCACGTGCCGAATCACGAATTAATTTGTGTTCATCTGTCAATAAATCATCTAGATTGAAATAGTCTGGCGCTTGAAATTGGTCAGTTCTCATAAATTTGTTTTTAACATTTAATTACCCAAAAGTATAAAAATATACATTGATGTTTTGGGTTTATTCTCAAAGATTTCAAAATCAAAACGATTTTTTGGTTTCCTGATTTTTAAGGGACCAAAAAATCTCCCCAAGAATTGATCTACGAGAAGATAAAAAATGCCTAATTTTATCGCACAAAACAAACTAACAATGGCAAATAAAATAATGGTTTTAGGCTCTGGTGAGCTAGGGAAAGAATTTGTAATTGCAGCCAAGAGAATGGGGCAAACTGTGATTGCTGTGGATAGTTATGAAAATGCTCCAGCAATGCAGGTAGCAGACTTGCACGAAGTGATTGATATGTTGGATGGGGAAGAGCTAGACAGGATTGTGGCGAAACACACTCCAGATTATATCGTGCCAGAGATTGAGGCCATCAGAACTGAGCGTTTTTATGACTACGAAAAACAAGGAATTACGGTAGTACCGAGTGCTAAAGCGGCAAATTACACCATGAATCGGAAAGAAATAAGAGATTTGGCGGCTGTAAAATTAGGCCTAAAAACAGCTACGTATTTCTACGCTACTTCCGCAGAAGAACTGAAAACAGCAGTGGATAAATTAGGAATGCCTTGTGTGGTGAAACCCTTGATGTCTTCTTCCGGTAAAGGACAATCTGTGATTAAAACAACAGAGGACATTGAGAAAGCTTGGAGTTATGCCGTTCAAGGTTCGAGAGGAGATTTGATTGAAGTAATTGTAGAAGAATTTGTTCCTTTTGAGTCAGAAATAACTTTGCTTACGGTAACCCAAAGAAACGGAAATACATTGTTTTGCCCACCAATTGGTCACGTACAAGAAAGGGGAGATTACCAACAAAGTTGGCAGCCTGCAGCCATTGAGGATTCTTTGTTAGAAACAGCACAGAGAATGGCTGCTGAAGTAACCCAAGAATTGGGTGGAGCTGGAATTTGGGGAGTTGAATTTTTCCTAACCAAAGAAGAAGTTTACTTTTCAGAATTATCACCAAGGCCTCACGATACTGGCATGGTAACTCTGGCAAATACTCAAAATTTCAATGAATTTGAGTTGCATTTTAGAGCTATTATGGGAATTCCAATCCCCGAAATTAAGCAATTACAAGCTGGCGTGAGTGCAGTAATTTTAGCCAAGGAACATGGTGAAAATCCCACCTATGAAGGTATCGAAGAGTTACTCGCTGAGCCCAATACCGACATCAAAATATTTGGAAAACAAGTGACTAGGCCGTACAGAAGAATGGCGGTTGCCTTGGGGTACGATAAAATAGGGTGCAACATGGATGAACTAATATCCAAAACAAAAAATCTCGCTTCTCAAGTGAAGGTGGACTAACTGAGAATACAGAGAAATCATGATGTAGAAAAAGAGCGATGTTAGTCATCGCTTTTTTTTTGAACTTTAGAAAAAGATGGAAAATATGAGTTGCAAATTTTGTCACTAATTTTGTTTCAAAAAACAATGAAAATTAGTTTGTGAGAATTAGGGACTACTCAAGCCAGTGTTAAAATCGAATCAATTCACTGTAATACAGTGCTCTGGATTGGTTTTTTGTTGAGAAAATTTAGCACACAATTATCTATTAATTTTAGGATTATTTAATTAAAAATGATTTAATTTTGTGATTTAAAAACTACCTCTTACTCATAAAAAACACATTCCATGAATAAAGAATTGTTCGAAACCAGACACATTGGTACTTTAGGAAACGACAAAGAATTGATGCTGAAAGAAATTGGCGTAGATTCGGTTGAAACACTAGTTGACCAAACGATTCCGGCTGCAATTAGATTGAAGGAAAATTTGACCATCCCTGCTGCCTTATCAGAATTTGAATACTTGAATTTGGCCAAAGAAATTGGAGCTAAGAACAAAGTATTTAGGTCGTACATTGGAATGGGATACTACAACACAATTGTGCCCCCAGTAATCCAAAGGAATGTGCTGGAAAATCCAGGTTGGTATACCGCTTACACGCCATATCAAGCCGAAATTGCTCAAGGAAGATTAGAGTCTTTGTTGAATTTTCAAACAATGGTAAGCGATTTAACCGGAATGAATATTGCCAACGCTTCATTGCTGGACGAATCAACAGCTGCTGCTGAGGCAATGAGTATGTTGTTCAATACAAGAAAAAGAGATCAAGTAAAGAATAATGTAATCAAGTTTTTTGTCTCCGAGGAATGTTTCCCACAAACTATTGATGTGGTAAAGACTAGAGCAAAAGGATTTGGAATAGAATTGGTAATTGGAAATCACAAAGAATTTACGCCAAGTGCCGAATATTTTGGAGCCTTGGTTCAATATCCGGCAGCAAATGGAGAGGTACACGATTATTCAGATTTAACAAAATCATTACACGAAGTAAAAGCAAAAATTGTGGTAGCAGCTGATATCATGAGTTTGGCAATCTTAACACCACCAGGAGAATGGGGAGCTGATGTGGTAGTTGGAAACACACAAAGATTCGGTGTGCCAATGGGATTTGGAGGACCACATGCGGCCTACTTTGCAACGAGCGAAGAGTATAAAAGAAATTTGCCAGGAAGAATAATTGGGGTATCGAAAGATAGACATGGAAACAACGCTTTGCGAATGGCGCTTCAAACGCGCGAACAACACATTAGAAGAGAGAAAGCTACGTCTAATATTTGTACGGCTCAAGCTTTACTCGCCAACATGGCTGCCATGTACGCTGTATACCATGGACAAAAAGGAATTAAGAGAATTGCAACAACCATTCACTCGTTAACATCTTTGTTGGCCAACGGATTGAATGAAATGGGAATTGAAGTAAAAACTACCAACTTTTTTGATACCATTACCGTTTCTAATGCTGCTCTGCCTAGAATAAAAGAATTAGCTCTTAAACAAGAAATGAATTTCTTTTATAAAACGGATTCAACGTTGAAACTGAGTCTTGACGAAACTACCTCGCTGAAAGATGTGAATGAGATATTGGCTTTGTTTGCGGAGGCTACAAAATCGAGCTCATCAAGCATAGAAAAAGGAGTAGAAACTATTTCGTTTGATTCAAAATTCAAAAGAAACTCTGAGTTTTTAACCCATCCTGTTTTCAATATGTATCACACAGAAACAGATATGATGCGTTACATCAAGAAATTGGAGAATAGAGACATGTCTCTGACCCACTCAATGATTTCTTTGGGGTCTTGTACCATGAAACTGAACTCGGCAAGTGAATTAATGCCAATTACTTGGCCAGAATTTGCTACTATTCATCCATTTGTGCCTGCAGATCAAGCACAGGGTTATCACCAAGTGATTAATGAACTGGACGAAATACTTTCTGAAATTACCGGATTCGACAAAGTATCGATGCAACCAAACTCAGGTGCTCAAGGTGAGTATGCCGGATTGATGGTGATTAGAGCTTACCACGAAAGCAGAGGAGATTTTAATAGAAATATTATGATTATCCCTTCGTCAGCTCACGGAACAAATCCTGCAAGTGCAGTAATGGCAGGAATGACAGTGGTGGTTACGAAATGTGATGACAAGGGAAACATTGACGTAGAAGATTTAAAAATTAATGTAGAAAAGCATAGTGAAAACTTGGCTGGAGCAATGATTACCTACCCATCTACACACGGTGTTTTTGAAGCTTCTATCATTGAAATTACAGGTTTGATTCACAAGCATGGTGGTCAAGTGTACATGGATGGTGCAAACATGAATGCCCAAGTAGGCTTGACTTCCCCAGGTAACATTGGAGCAGATGTATGCCACCTAAACTTACATAAAACATTTGCTATACCTCACGGTGGTGGAGGGCCAGGAGTTGGACCAATAGGAGTGGCTAAGCAACTTACTCCTTTCTTGCCAGGAAATCCATTGATCAAAACTGGCGGTGAGCAAGCAATTACTTCCATTTCGGGAGCTCCATTTGGAAGCGCACTGATTTTATTGATTTCTTACGCTTACATCAAGATGCTAGGAGAAGAGGGAATCAGAAAGTCAACCGAACACGCAATTCTTAACGCCAATTACATCAAGGCAAGGTTAGAGAATCATTACGGGATTTTGTATCAAGGGGAAAATGGAACAGTAGCACACGAAATGATTCTGGATTGTAGAGAATTTAAATCAGAGTTGAATGTTGAGGTGGCTGATATTGCTAAAAGGTTGATTGACTATGGGTTTCATGCACCAACAGTATCTTTCCCAGTAGCTAGTACCTTGATGGTAGAACCAACTGAAAGTGAATCAAAAGCAGAATTGGATAGATTTTGTAATGCGATGATTTCTATCCGAAATGAAATAAGAGAAATAGAAGAAGGAGTGTACGACAAAGAAAACAACTTGTTGAAAAATGCCCCTCACATATTATCGGATGTGATGGAAGATAACTGGCCATTTGCTTACCCAAAAAAGCAAGCAATTATGCCATTATCTTATTTAAATGAGTTTAAATTTTGGGCACATGTAAGTAGAGTGGATCAAGGATACGGAGACAGAAACCTAATTTGTTCTTGTCCGGGTATAGAGGAATATGCAGTAGAAGAGGCATAGATGAGTGATGAGTAAAAAGTGATTCGTTTTCCAAACCAACAGATTTACTTGCAGTCATTCTGAACTCTTGTACTGAGCGAAGTCGAAGTGTGATTCAGAATCTGTTGGCGAGTTAGCACTGCAATAATGAATAAAGAAAACCCTTTTGAGCTAATAGTTCAAAAGGGTTTTTGGTTATATTGAGAGATGAAGAAAGGGACTAAAATAGCTTTGATTTGTACAATTGTCTATTGTTCGGCAGCAACTTATGTTGCACTGACAACAAAAATAAATTACAAAGGTGGATCATCTACCTATTCAGAATTGGTTGAACTACTGTTTGCTCCCGGTTCGTTACTCGGTTTTATTGGGCTTCATCTTTTTGGAATTCCTGCTTTCATCATTGGACAAGTTTTTTCATTTATTGTGTTATTTTTAATTACAAAGGCGATAATAAATATTATATTAGATATGATTGAAAGGAAAAAGCGAATTTTTTAAGATAAAAAAAAGATGTCTATGCCAACAAAACCGTCAACAATACAAGAATACTTGAATCACATACAAGAAGAACGTCAGGTTCCTTTTGATAAATTAAGAAATACAATTCTCGAAAACATTCCTAAAGGATTTGAAGAGGGAATGAATTACGGAATGCCTTCTTATTACGTGCCTCATTCTATTTTTCCCGCTGGGTATCATTGCGACCCTAAATTACCCTTGCCTTTTGTGAGTATTGCAAATCAAAAGAATTTTATTGCCCTCTACCACATGGGAGTATATGCAGATGAATCAATCTACAACTGGTTTGTGGAAGAATATAGCAAAAGATGCAAGTACAAATTGGATATGGGAAAGAGTTGCGTTCGGTTCAAAAAAATGGAAGACATTCCCTACGGCCTGATAGCCGAATTATTGGAAAAGTTTACACCTGAGGCTTGGATTAAATTGTACCAGGATAATTATTTAAAAAAATAGTCGTTTTAAACACACAGTTATTATTATGAAAAAGCAGCATCTATTTTTAGTTCTATTTATAGCCATTTCTTTTGGTGGCTGTAAAAAAAGCGCACAGCGAGCGTTTTATCCACCTGTTGATGAGTACATAAATATTACTTTGGTTTCTTACAATGCTTTGCAAGCTCCGGGAGGTTGGGCTTATGTCAATGGGGGGCTCAAAGGAATTATTGTGTATGCTCGAGGAGGAAATGAGTTCGTAGCCTTTGATAGGAATTGCACAGTTGAAGAGGAGAATTCTTGTGGAAAAGCTTCAGTGGCTTCCGACAACATAACCATAGAATGCAGCTGTGACGGGAGTACCTACAACATCTTTGATGGATCTGTTACGAATGGTCCAGCAGAACTTCCATTGAAAGGATACAACGTTTCCTTTAACTCCAGTAATAGTACAATTCGAATTTATAGTTAGTTATTCTACACTTTTTAAGTATCTGTTTTTGGAGCTAAACAAGAAAAAGTTGGTGAGAAAAGCGAAAAAGAAAACTCCATCTTGTGTTTCTAGTGTATCCTCAGAAAAGAAGGACAAAAGAGAAATGCACAAACAAATGAGGTAGAAGTAATTTCTTTGTTTGAACCCAATTCCGATAGGAAAAAGAAGAAAGAAAAGAAAAAGAGCAAGCCCTACAAACCCAAGAGCAATGGCGGTGGATAAAAACTGGTTGTGCGACCTTAATTGATACTTTGCTTCGAGTTTCGTTCCTCTAAGCTGATAGTGGTTTTTAAAAACATCAGCTACGTCACCTGTGCCGTAACCAAACCAAGGTTTTTTTTTGATGATTTCATTACTTACTTTCCAGTACTCCAAGCGCTGTGCTAGGGAATTTCCGCTTGCATTTACTCCTGCCAAATATCCGTCTAATTCAAACATAATTCGATGTAATCTTGACACAATGTTGGTGCTTGCATTTAAGTAATTTGGGATTCCTTTTTCAATATTTTGAATATCCCAATCAGATAATTGTCTCACTCCTTCTCTGTCCTTTTTCAAACCTTTTGAGGTTAGGTAGCGAATCAGAATAAACTGAGCACCCTTGTTGGTGTCAATCGCGTAAAATGGGTGGGTAGAAATTCGATTCCACTCTTCGTTTAGTTCTTTTTCACAAACGAAATCCTTGGCATAATTTCCATTATCAAAAAAATTATAAAAGTAATCTTGGTCGTAAGGATTTCCACTTTTAGTCAAAAGTGTTTCGGTTGTTGTATCAATTTTTATTGCGTGGTAAGTGGAATATAAGTTTTGAATAACTAAGGTTCCTCCGATTAAAATAGGTGCTAACATAAAGAATCCATAGAGATTCTTTTTTTTGAATAAGTAATACAGTGAGATAAAAAATAGAGTGATGAATCCTAAAACAAGTCCTGTTGCCGATTCCATAAAGGATAAGAAATACAAAAGGAAAAGACTAGATGAAACTCCAAAAATTTTGAACCCAAGCGAATGATTGAATAATTTTGGGATCAGAAAGAGACTTAGCACTATCATAAGTGATAATCGAATGTGAGAAATGAATTGGGAAATATCTCGTAGTTCAAGAATTTCTTTTTTGGCTGGCAGCAGGCCTTGATAAACCATAAATCCATACAAGGAACTGGCAACCACTGATAAAGTAAATAGCCTTACGATTAAAAAATAGTGCGATTTTTTTAGTCGATGGGTTGTGCTCAATACAATAGGAAAAGCGAGTAAAGGAATTTTAATTCGTAAGTCTTTTAGACCGTATTCAAGGTTTTCGCTGTAGAACAAACCTACCACAAATATAAGGTATGGTCCGGTAAGAAGTACGGCAGATTTATGCTGAAAAAAAGAAGTGAATTTTTTCTTAATTCCTCCCTCAATAAACCAGTTTACAATAAGTGAAATGGTTCCTAGGCTCATCAAGAATTTTGAAAAAGGCATGCCAATCACTATCAAACTCAAGCAAAAAACATGAGTCCAATATCCAGAAATAAAAGAGAAAAAAGTCGTTAGTTTTTTCATGTAATTATTTAATTGGCGCTAAAATCTGGTCGTATTCTGTTTTGTTGAGTAGAGTTTTAGTAGCATTGGAAACAAATTGGTCTTTGTTCAATTCAAATTCCATTTGACCGTCTTGGTAATAATATCTTCCTACGATTTCGCTCTCGATAAGCTCCGTTATTTCCGAATTAAATTTAATTAAATCTCGGCTTTTGTTTGGCGATAATTTTTCTCTTAAGGCCTCATATTCTTCTTTCGAAGATTCAAAATACTGCTCGCTTTCGGCAATTTCTTTCAGTTTTTCTAGAAATTTTTCCGATCCAGTGGTGTATTCAAATTCTTGAGAATGTGCAAACTCAATGAACTCATCATATTCATTTTTGGTCAGTTTAAACTGCTTGGCAGGAGCTATACTTGGGTGAGAATAGAAGTAATGTGTGGCAAAGTCAAACACGATATTTTCTCTCATTAATGCGCCCGAAATAGGTGAATATGAAGTGTTTTTCACCTCTACGTCTGGCAAGATTCCTCGTCCGTCTGTAACCGGTCTTCCATTGGATGTTTGGAAGTTGTGAACGAGGGAATCTGAGATGTTTTTTCCTTTTCCAGAAGCATTTCTGTCGCTGTAATCTAGTTTTTGGATGCAACGCCCACTTGGTGTGTAATATTTAGCTATCGTGATTTTAATGATAGAATTGTACTCCATGTTTTTGGTCTGCTGAACCAATCCTTTTCCAAAGGACTGATTTCCCACAACAACTGCTCTGTCCAAATCTTGCAATGTGCCCGATACAATTTCGGAAGCGGACGCAGATCCCTCATCAATTAAAACAACCAAAGGAATTTTGGTGTCCATTGGCTTGTTTCTTGCAAAATATTTTAAGTTATTCTGCCTGTCTCGTCCTTTGGTTTCTACTACTAAGGTTCCTTGGGGTACAAATAGGTTTACAATATTTACAGCTTCACCCAAAAGACCACCAGGATTTCCTCTCAAATCAAGGATTAATCCTTCCATGTTGTTGGAGTCTTTTAATGTTTTTAGAGCAGCTGCTACTTCCAAGCTTGATGTTCCCAAGAACTGCGAAAGTTTTATGTAACCAATTTTGTCATCCACCATTTTGAAAAAAGGAACAGTAGGCATTTTTATAATCTCTCGCGTGACAGATATATCAAGAGGTTGCGATTCGTTGGGTCTTTCAATTTTTAATTTTACTTCGGTATCCTTTGCTCCTTTTAGTAAATCACTCACCTCCGATGCCGATTTGCCTTTCACAGAATTTCCATCAATCTCAATGATTTTGTCTCCTGCTGCAAGTCCTGCTTTTTGGGCAGGATAATTTTGATAAGGATTTGTAATAAGAATGTAATCTTCTCTTTGCTGAATTAAGGATCCAATTCCACCATATTGGCCACTTTGCATCATTCGGTAATCTTCAATATTGGACTCTGGTATGTAGTTGGTGTAAGGATCGAGCGATCGCAACATGGCATCAATTCCTGTTTTCATTAATTCTCCAGGGTTCGTTTCGTCTACAAAATTGAGGTTGATGTTTTTGTATACTTCGCTAAAAATGGTAAGGTTTTTAGAAATCTCAAAATACTCATCGGTTGCCGTATTTTCTTGTGCCCAGCCAGAAACAATGTAAGGGACAAATAAAAGTAGCAGTAAGGTTTTTTTCATAGTTCAATCTGTTTATGGAACGGGATCATGACCGTGACCGCCCCAAGGATGACAACTTAATATTCTTTTTGTGCCTAGCCAACCTCCCTTCAATGGACCATATTTTTTTAGAGCCTCAATGGTGTAACTCGAGCAACTTGGTGTATACCTGCAAGTAGTTGGCAAAAGCGGAGAAATAAGGTATTGATAAGCTCTTACTAATAGGATAAAAGGAAAAGACAATATCGTTTTCATTATTCTTTGGTTAAACGACTTAAAAGTACAATTATTTTCTCTTCTGTAAGAGAATATGGAAGGGGTTTCTTTTCAAGATAGATGAAGCACAAAACCAATTGTTTGTTCTGTTTTTCGAGAGATTTGTAGAGGATGTCTTTATTAAGACGATAAGCTTCTTTTGCTCTGCGTTTTACTTTGTTTCTGTTTACGGCAAGCTTCACTTTTCTTTTGCTTACGCTAAACATTACTTGTGCTGGGTACTTCGAGTTGAGTTCCGTTTTCTTTGCAATTACCATCCACGGATATTGTGTAAACTTTAGTTTGTCTTTTTCTTCAAAAAGTGAATCAATAAGAATTTTGCTGCAAAGTCGTTCTTCTTTACAAAATGTGTGTTTCATCTTATTGAATTTGGTGTGATGGAATGTGGCAACAATTTATGCCAAGAAGTTTTACAGAAAATTTACTCTGTTTTTCCGTCCATGTAGTTTTCTATGGCCTTTTTCATCGAAGGCACTTTGGGCATAGGCGCTTGCACATCGATTCTTAGGTCCTTCTTAAGAACAGCATCTGCAGTTGATTGTCCCCAAACCGCAATCCTCGTTTTGTTTTGTTTAAAATCCGGAAAGTTGTGGTAGAGAGATTCAATACCAGAAGGACTAAAAAAAACAAGCATGTCGTAATTTACGTCCGCCAAATCAGACAAATCTGAAATCACAGTTTTGTACATAATTGCCTCCGAAAAATTGATGTCATTGTTCTTCAATATAACAGAAATACTGCCGTTGTGCTGGGCAGAAAGAGGAAGGAGGAATTTCTCCGATTTATTCTTCAATATCAAGGGCATTAAATCATTGAAAACAGCTTTTCCAAAAGAAATTTTTCTTTTTCTGTACACGATATATTTCTGAAGATATTTTGCAACACTTTCGTTCGTGCAAAAATATTTCATAGAATCTGGCACATCAAATCTCATTTCTTCAGCCATCCTGAAGTAATGGTCAACGGCACTTTTGCTTGTAAGAATAATAGCTGTGTGGTCTTTTAATTCCACTCTGCTTTGTCTGAATTCTTGACCTGGAACCCCCTCTACATGAATAAAGTGTCTAAAATCAACCTTTATTTTTCTTTCATCAGCCAAGTCGTAATAAGCCGATTTTTGTCCCTCTTCCGGTTTCGGTTGAGAAATCAAAATGCTTTTAATCTTGGTGTCCGTTTTAGCTACACTCATATCTCGGTATTTATAAGTACTTGATTAAAAATAATACAGGTATTAGTTCTAGGATGCAAAGGTACAAAATTATGTGAAAAATGGAAATATTACCTAGTAAATATGCACTGCTCCCAACCATATTCACTAACCACACAAGACAAAAAAGAGTTGCGTTTATATAAAAAGTGGAAAAAGGCAAGTAACAAACTGCGATAAGTCCTACAAACAGAACGATTGAATTGAATTCGTTGTATGCGAGTCTTTTTCTGAGGAAATCCTTATCCCCCGCAAAATTTATTAAAGTGACTATATACAGCGCTATTAGTTGAAAAATGTACAAAAAGACAACGTAGAGAATTCCTGTGCTTACTGAGGCAGGGGAAAAGTTCGTTGTTGAATTGAACAGTTGGCTCATGCCAACTCCAGCAAGTACAACAAAACTTATTTGCAACAATACACTCCCAAAGCTCGTAATTCCTGTCTGTAATAGAGAATCAAAATAAGAGGAATCTGAAAAAACGGTAGTCAGCAAGTTTTTGAAAAATGAATTTTTAGTTGTTTTGAGGTAAATAAGCACAAAGGAAACAGCGATTAAAACATAAAATTCGATTGACGAATCGTTTTTAATTACCTGATTTTGAAGTTCGATAGAGTTCAGAAATGGGATCAAATCAATGAGCTTAATGAGTAAAAAATTAGGACGTAAAATTACTCTTAATATTCGGAGTAAACAAAAAACAATCCTGAACGAAAAAAAAAGGCTAAAAACCTTAACAATATGAATTCTTTTGCCTTTTTTTGTAAGATAAATTAAAATTTAAAAGCGAATGTCAGCATCTAATTACCAAGCTCAAATTGATGAGTTTATGAATTATGTAAAAGGTATTATTCCAGCAGAGCCTGAATTTTTACAAGCAGTATTGGAAGTTGCAGAAACAGTAATTCCTTATATTGAGGAGAATCCAAAATACAAGAAAGCAAAGATTTTGGAAAGAATGGTAAACCCTGAACGTGTCATCATGTTTCGAGTTCCTTGGTTAGACGACAAGGGAGAAGTTCAAATTAATAGAGGTTACAGAATTGAAATGAACAGTGCCATTGGGCCATACAAAGGAGGTTTGCGTTTTCACCCTTCGGTAAACTTGAGTATTCTCAAGTTTTTAGCTTTTGAGCAAGTCTTCAAAAACAGTTTAACAACTCTACCAATGGGTGGTGGAAAAGGGGGTTCTGATTTTGATCCAAAAGGAAAATCAGACAACGAAGTAATGAAGTTTTGTCAAAGCTTTATGTCTGAATTAGCTCGTCACATTGGGCCTAATACAGATGTGCCAGCAGGAGATATTGGAGTAGGAGGAAGAGAGATTGGTTACATGTTTGGACAATACAAGAGATTAAGAAACGAATTCACAGGAGTGCTTACCGGAAAAGGTAAGGAATGGGGAGGAAGTTTAATTCGTCCAGAAGCGACAGGTTATGGCTGTGTCTATTTTGCACAAGAAATGTTGAAAGCAAATAACAATTCTTTTGCAGGGAAAACAGTAGCAATTTCTGGATCTGGAAACGTAGCGCAATATGCTTGTGAAAAAGCAACTGAGCTTGGAGCAAAGGTGGTAACCATGTCTGATTCTTCGGGACATATTTATGATGCAAATGGTATTGATGCTGAAAAATTGGCGTTTATCATGGATCTTAAGAATGTAAGGAGAGGAAGGATTAAAGAATATGCAGATAAATTTGGAGCTGAGTTCCACGAAGGAAAAAGACCTTGGGGAACAAAAGTAGATATTGCTTTGCCATGTGCCACTCAAAATGAATTGAACGGGGAAGAGGCTAAATTCTTAGTTTCGAACGGAGTAATTTGTGTAGCCGAAGGGGCAAATATGCCAACTACACCAGAAGGTGTCGCAGCATTCGAAGAAGCCAAGATTTTGTTTGCACCAGGAAAAGCATCAAATGCCGGTGGTGTTGCAACATCTGGTTTGGAAATGTCTCAGAACTCAATGAGATTTAACTGGACTAGAGAAGAAGTGGATGCAAAATTATTGCAAATTATGAAAGATATACACGCATCTTGTGTTGAATACGGAACAAAAGACGGTCACACAGATTACGTAAAAGGAGCAAATATTGCAGGGTTTGTGAAAGTAGCGGATGCTATGATGGCACAAGGAGTGGTTTAATAAATAGACTCATTAAGTTAAAGCCCGTCCCGATTTCTCGGGACGGGCTTTTTTTTGTTTAATTTTAATTTTTTCATTCTCTCTTTATCTGTCATTCTGAACTTGATTCAGAACCTCGCGGAGTATTTTTTACGCGTTTTATCACGTTACCCACGTATCAAAAGCTACTATAATAATCGGTCCTAGTTACGCTATCGCTAAACAAGAACTAAGCTAATACGGCATTACCCGAGAAAAGGATAAGGGAGAGTACAATAACTTCAAGGATTACTCTAATTAACAAAAATAGAGAAGGACAAAAGAAATTTAAAACAAAAAACCCGATTCAACAAAGTCGAATCGGGTTCTGTAACAATTAAGTTTACGTGTTTTTAATACTCATCTTCATTAAAGAAGAAATCATCCTTGGTAGGATAATCTGGCCAAATATCTTCGATAGACTCGTAGATTTCTCCTTCCTCTTCAATGCTTTGAAGGTTTTCTACCACCTCAAGTGGAGCAGCTCTACGCATCGAGTAATCGATCAACTCCTCTTTCGTAGCTGGCCATGGCGCATCTTCTAAATATGATGCTAGTTCTAACGTCCAATACATAATTTTCGGTTTTATAAATTTCTAATATTACGCAAAAGTAATTTTTTTGTAGTCAAAAGCAACTAATTATAGAATTATTTTAATAATAAATCATAATTTTGTAAAAAAATCCATATGAACATTTTAATATTAGGATCAGGAGGAAGAGAGCATGCACTTGCTTGGAAAATAGCTCAAAGTCCTCTTTTGTCCAACTTATTCATCGCCCCGGGAAATGCCGGAACAGCCGAATTGGGCAAAAACATTGACCTTTCTGTTTCTGATTTTAAAGGGATCGCAAATTTTTGCATCAATAATGAGGTGGGAATTCTAGTTGTAGGTCCAGAGGTTCCTCTGGTAGAAGGGATACACGATTTTTTCGAAGAGGGCGAAAAAACAAAGAATATTCATGTTATTGGACCAAAAAAAATGGGCGCTCAATTGGAAGGCAGTAAAAAATTCTCAAAAGAATTTATGCAGCGTCACCAAATACCTACTGCTAAGTACCAAGCATTTACACCAGAAACATTGGCCGATGGATTATCTTTTTTAGAAACTTTGTCTCCGCCTTTTGTTCTCAAAGCAGATGGACTTGCAGCTGGAAAAGGAGTTGTAATTCCCGATAATTTGGAAGACGCAAAAAGTGAATTGACCGAGATGCTTGCCAATTCGAAATTTGGGGCGGCAAGTCAAGAAGTGGTGATAGAAGAGTTTTTAGATGGGATTGAACTCTCTGTTTTTGTCTTGACGGATGGTGAAAGCTACAAAGTATTGCCCACAGCAAAAGACTACAAAAGAATTGGTGAGGGCGATAAAGGTTTGAATACAGGGGGAATGGGAGCTATATCTCCAGTGCCATTTGCCGATGATGCTTTTTTGAAAAAAGTGGAGGAAAGAATTGTAAAACCTTCGGTTGAAGGATTAAAGAAAGACAAGATTGAATTTGTTGGTTTCTTATTTATTGGACTAATGAAAGTGGGCGATGATCCTTTTGTAATTGAATACAATGTGCGAATGGGAGATCCAGAAACGGAAGTTGTGATTCCTAGAATTGAGTCCGATTTGGTAGAAGTGTTTCAGGCTGTGGGTAATAAAACTCTAGATAAGATTGAATTTAATGTATCCGAGAAAACTGTTTGTACAGTAATGGCTGTTTCGGGAGGTTATCCAGAAAGTTACGAAAAATCAAAGGAGATTTTGGGGCTTGATACCATAAGTGAAAGCATTCCATTTCATGCTGGGACAAAGAGCCAAGAGGGAAAAATACTTACCAATGGAGGGAGAGTAATCGCGATGAGTTCATTTGGAGGCACAAAAAAAGAAGCGCTAGAAAAATCATACGCTTCTTTAAATAGAATTAATTTCGATAAGATGTATTACCGAACCGATATTGGGTTCGATTTGGAGTAAAACTTACTTCAATTGATTTGGGTCAGCATCAGCTTGTTTGTTGTATTTTTGCTGACATCTTAACCAGTACACTAGCCCAAAAACAATAAGTGACCAAAAAACAATCCAAGGTCCATTTTCTGCAACTTTTAAGATTCCAAAAGTGGCTTGGAACAATCCCTCTAATAAGTCTACTAACCAATTCATATGTGTAATTTTTTCGTTGTTGTCCACAAATATAAATAACTTTACCTGATTACTTCAAACAACTCTAGGCATTTTTTATATTTATCATGATTACATCTATTTTTAAAAACACGCTTCTCAGTTATGTGATTATTATTCTAACGGCCATCGGTTTTTGGGGATTTGCTTTTTTTTCAACCCATCCTGATGCACTTGTTTCCATCGATTTTGCCAGCGAATCTTATCAGCTTTCAAAAAAAGTAGCTATCATTATTTCTTTTTTTGCTACTTTGATTAGTGCATTTTTTCTAAATCAAAGGGTGAATAAATTTCTATTTAGTTACGAACCCAATAATTTATTTTTGTGGTTTTACTTACTCTTTTTTTCAGTAGAATTGTCTAACTCGAGTTTTTTGGTATACGATGTAGTTTCCTTCCTGCTCATTGTCTTTGTTTATTACTTGCTCACCTTTATTAGCAGCAAGGAAAGTAAAAATCACGTATTTAATTCCGCCTTTATCATCGGGGTTTTATGCTTTCACAATGTATTTTTCGCACTGTTTTTGTTGCTGTTAATCCACAATCTTAGCACAACAAGGAGAGTGGAGATTTCCGAACTAATGTTAATCTTAACTGGGTTTTCCATTCCTATCCTACTCGTTCTATCATTGTCCATTCTCACCGATAACTTTGAGCTGATTGGTACCTTGTTGGATTTCGAGTTTAATTCACCCGACATTTCTTGGAAGTTTTCAGTATTCATAGTTGCAGCTTTTTTATTTGCTTTAGTAGGTTTTCAATTGGCTGCGAATAAGCGTTCTGGAACAGATATTAGCGTATTGTTATTAGTGAATAATCTATTTGTTTATCTCCTAGTATCACTAGCGATCAGCGTATTTAGTATATTTTTGCAGCCTCAGCACTATATACTTTTTCTGTTTACTTTGCCGTTGTCAATTTTTCTTAGTTTTTTCTTCTCAGAATCAAATTCCAAATGGAAAGAACTCGCTTTCTTGTTAGTAATAGGTCTTACCTTCTTATTGAGATAATTTGGGCGCTTTTCTTTGTAAGCAATCAAGGCTTATTTGCTACAATTTTTTATTACTTTTGTAAACAAAATTAACTAAACGCAGCAAGCTATGAAATTCGGTGTTATCACTTTCCCAGGGTCCAATTGTGACGAAGACATGATTTATGTTTTACAAAACATTATGAAACAAGAAGTGGTGAACTTGTGGCACAAGGATACTGATTTGCAAAATGTAGACGTGGTCGTTGTACCTGGAGGGTTTTCTTACGGAGATTATTTGCGTTCGGGAGCAATCGCCCGATTCTCGCCAATAATGGAAAAAGTAATTGAGCATTGTAACCAAGGAGGTTATGCTATTGGTGTGTGTAATGGATTTCAAATTCTATGCGAATCTGGATTGTTGCCAGGAGCACTTTTACACAATGATTCTCAGCGATTTATTTGCAAAAACGTACACATCGCTCCACAGACAAATAATACTGCTATAACAGCTAATTTAACCAAAGGGAAAGGGTATAAAATCCCAATCGCTCATGGAGAAGGAAGATACTTCGCTTCAGAAGAAACCATCAAAGAATTGAACGAAAATGATCAAGTTCTATTCAGGTATTCTGACGAAAATGGTGTGGTTGATTCATCCAATAATCCGAATGGATCTGTGGAGAACATTGCAGGTGTTACCAACAAGCAGAGAACTGTGTTTGGAATGATGCCTCACCCAGAAAGAGCTGCAGATGACGAATTAGGAAATACAGACGGACGTCTTTTCTTTGAATCGATGATCATGGAGATTGAAGGGAATCTAGTTTAGTTAAGAGTCAAGAATAGCTGTCACCTCCTCTTTTTAAGAGGGTTAAAATGACATTTATTTAGTTAATGCATAGAATTCACCTTCTTCTTTTTAACCAGTTAAACCTATACGTTTAATTGTAAAAGTATTGAGCAATAGCTTATTTTTTTCTGAAAGTGGAGAACGGAAAGTAAAGAAATTTGTCAGAAAACTTTGATACCTCCTGGGTATTTTTGGCGTTTTATCTAGAGAGAAAGTAGAAGTGTTTTTTATCAATGGAAAAAATGAACAAAGCCGATGAGTCGTGACTCGGTTTTTTATCAAACTAAAATTAACTGATTAATAAGATTTCTGCCTTTGCAAAAACGACAAGTAAAAATTAGCTATATACTACTTATAAAAATTCATTTCATCCACATACTTAGCCACTTTATCCGTCAATAAATAGGCGACAGATTTACCCTCTTTTATTCGTTTTCGAATATAACTAGCCGATATTTTCATAACAGGAATATCTTCCAGCATAGAAACATTTTTGTGAGTTAAAATTTCTTGTTCAGCAGTTTTAGAATCCTCTACTCCTAATCTTGGATACACCACAATGGAATGGTTCTTAAGAATGGTTTCGAAATTTTTCCATTTATGAAAAGACTTGATATTGTCTTCCCCCATGATAAGCGAGAACTCTTTTTTGGGGTACTTATCCATTAAATAAGCTAAAGTATCGGAAGTGTACGAAGGTTTTGGCATGCCAAACTCAATATCGCATGACTTAAGATTGTGTTCCTCTTCAATTGCTTCATTTACCAAAGCCAATCTGTGGTAGTCCTCAAGGAGCGATTTTTTTTCTTTCAATGGATTTTGAGGAGAAACAACAAACCACACCTCATCTACTATGCTGGACTCGGCAACATGGCTTGCAATAACCAAGTGCCCAATGTGAATGGGATTGAACGAACCAAAAAATAATCCTATTTTTTTCATGACAGAGGGGTTAATTTACTAGGAAAATCCTGGGTTTAGTATTTGTTCGAAGTTGCTATTTCTAGAAAATCACACACCACTTTTCGAGCTTCTTTTTTAGCTGCTTCCAATGTGTCGTTTATCAAGATATAATCAAATTCCTGAGCAGATTTCATTTCAACTTCAGCTTTTCCTACTCTTTTTATGATTGTTTCGGGTGTTTCACTTCCTCTACCAATCAACCTGTTTTCCAATTCTTGAATAGAAGGTGGCTGAACAAATATAGACAAAGCTTTTTCTTTAAAAATGGATTTTAATTGAATGCCACCCATCACATCAACATCAAAAATCACATGCTTTTTTTCTTTCCAGATTCTTTCAATTTCAGTTTTTAATGTGCCGTAAAAATTATCCGTGTACACTTCTTCCCACTCAATGAATTCATCCTCTTTTATTTTATCTTTGAAATTACTAACAGAAAGAAAATAATAATCATACCCATCTACCTCGTATTCTCTTTTCGGCCTGCTGGTAGCTGAAATAGAGAATTCTAAGTTTTTCACTTTTTCTAGCAAATACCTTACAATTGTTGTTTTTCCTGCTCCCGATGGAGCCGAAAATATGATGCATCTTCCTTCAAATTCCATGCGTAAAAGTAATAAAAATAGGGCGGCATGATACAAAAAACCTAACAGGTTTTCAAAAACCTGTTAGGTTTGGATTTTTGAGCCGTCATATTTAATTCATAAGAATTGTCATTTAGAGTTATCTCTACTCTAATAAATTATCTTATTCACTTTGTTGTTTTCCGTGATACAAAAACCTAACAGGTTTTGAAAACCTGTTAGGATTGGATTTTTGAGCTATTTTAAACTCTAATAAATGGTCAAATTCACTTTGTTGTTCTCAATAATCTTTCTCAAATTAATGAGCGCATACCTCATTCTTCCCAGCGCAGTGTTAATACTAATGTCTTTGGCTTCGGCAATGTCTTTAAAACTCATTTCTTTAAAGTGACGTAGGTAGATAATTTCCTTCTGTTCCTTTGGCAGATAGTCGATTACTTTTCTTACATCTTTGTGAATTTGTTCTTCAATCATCTCATCTTCAATACTTGCTTCGTGCATGTTGAGGATAGAGAAAATATCAAAATCATCCTCTTCATTTTTTGAGGGATTTTGGCTAATGGTAGGCATTTTTTTTACCTTTCTGAAATGATCGATTGCTAAATTGTGTGCAATTCGCATTGCCCAGGGAAGAAACTTTCCTTCTTCGTTGTATTTTCCTTTTTGGAGCGTGTTGATGATTTTGAAAAATGCGTCTTGAAAAATATCTTCTGCGATTTTTCTGTTTTTTACCAATGAGATTAAATAACTAAAGATTCTGTCTTTGTATCTCGAAAGTAGGATTTCAAACGCCAAATCCTTTCCTTCTAAATAACTTCTAATTAGCTCCTGATCAGAGCTTTTTCTGTTAATTTCCATAATACTACTTGTTTTATTACTTGGGTTAATAATGTGTGTTTAAGTAGTCTTTTGGTATAGGCGTGTGAATTAGATTTGTATTTTGTCGAATGTAAATATATGTAAAACATTTCCAATCTTCCAAATAAATAGCACGTCAGAATTTGATTTTAAGAAAAAAATAACAGGAAAATTATACAACTTAGAATACAATAAAAGGAGTGTTGACTTATTTTTCTCCCCGTTAATATAAAATGTCATTGACTTTTTTTTCCGTTTACTTATCCTTAATTTTAGAAGGAATTTATAACGAACAAAAACAGTTAAAATGTCAAAAGGATTTTATAACGTACCGTTTCAAGGAAACGAAGAAGTATTGAGCTATGAGCCAGGTTCTCCAGAAAGAGAAGAGCTTCAGGCTAAATACAAAGAAATGTATAATAGTAAAGTGCATGTTCCGCTCTACATCGGTGGAGAAGAAGTACACACAGATAAGAAATTTACGATGTCACCTCCTCATGATCACAAGCACAGCTTGGGAACTTATAGTTATGGAACCAAAAAACATGTAGAGGATGCAATTGATGCGGCTTTGGCGGCAAAAAAAGATTGGGAGAACATGTCGTGGAACAGCAGAGCGGCTATTTTCTTAAAAGCGGCAGATTTATTGGCTGGACCGTACAGAGCAAAAATGAATGCAGCAACTATGCTGGCTCAATCAAAGAATTGCTACCAGGCGGAAATTGATTCGGCCTGTGAAATGATTGACTTTTTTAGAATGAATGTAGCTTACATGCAAGAAATCATGGAAGTTCAGCCAGATTCAAACCCAGGACTTTGGAATAGATTGGAATACAGACCGCTAGAAGGATTTGTTTTTGCTATTACGCCATTTAATTTTACGGCTATTGCGGCAAATTTATGTGCTGCTCCAGCAATGTTAGGAAACGTGGTTGTATGGAAGCCCGCAGAATCGCAAATATATTCTGCACAAGTTATCATGGAACTATTTAAAGAAGCAGGACTGCCTGACGGTGTTATCAATATGGTATTGGTAGATGGACCAGAAGCTGGAGAAGTAGTGTTTAATCACAAAGATTTTGCAGGTCTACATTTTACAGGTTCTACGGGAGTATTCAGACACCTTTGGAAAACAATTGGAGACAATATCTCAACGTACAAGACCTACCCAAAAGTAGTGGGAGAAACTGGGGGAAAAGACTTTATAGTAGCTCACAAATCGGCACATGCCAAGCAAGTCGCAACCGGAATCTCTCGTGGAGCTTTCGAATTTCAAGGACAAAAATGTTCGGCAGCGTCAAGGGTGTATTTACCATCCAACATGGCAGATGAGGTGATTGAATATGTAAAACAAGATGTTGCGACTATGAAAATGGGATCGCCAGAAGATTTTGGAAACTTTATCACGGCAGTGATAGATGAAAATGCTTTTGATAAAATTGCGGGTTACATCGATTACATCAAGCAACAAGATGATGCAGAAATAGTAGCTGGAGGAAACTACGATAAATCAAAAGGTTATTTCATAGAACCAACTGTGGTTGTTACAAAGAATTCAAAGTTCAGAACAATGTGCGAAGAAATTTTTGGACCTGTCATTACCATTTATGTATATGATGAAAATAAATTTGAAGAAACGTTAGAACTGGTTGACTCTACTTCCGAGTATGCCTTGACAGGTTCTATTTTCTCACAAGATAGATACATGATTGATTTAGCGGCAGAAAAATTGAAAAATGCGGCTGGTAACTTCTACATCAATGACAAGCCTACCGGAGCTGTAGTGGGTCAGCAGCCATTTGGTGGAGCCAGAGGTTCTGGAACAAACGACAAAGCGGGTTCTATTTTGAATATGTTAAGATGGGTTTCTCCAAGAACAATTAAAGAAACTTTTGTAACTCCAACAGATTACAGATACCCATTTTTGGGATAATCGATACCGAATAAAAACATGCAAAAGCTCCTGAAGAATCGGGAGCTTTTTTTATGTAAATTTGTTTCATGAAAATTTATACAAAAACAGGAGACAAGGGAGAAACATCTCTTTTGGGTGGAGCCAGAGTTCCCAAGTTTCACTTGAGGATAGAATCTTATGGAACAGTGGATGAACTAAACTCTCATTTAGGATTAATTCGTGACCAAGAGATAGAAAAGGAGACCAAAGAATTTTTGATTCAAATTCAAGATAATTTGTTTGTAATAGGCTCGCATTTAGCCAAAGAGCCAGGAAAAGACAAGGTTAAACTTCCTTCTATTTCAGAAGAAATGATTGTTGAGCTAGAAGAGAAGATAGACGAAATGAACGACTCCTTGCCAGCTATGAAATTTTTTGTGTTGCCAGGTGGGCACCCAACCGTTTCTTATTGCCACATTGCGAGATGTGTTTGCAGAAGAGCTGAGAGAATTTCCGTTCATCTCTCCCTAGAGAGCGAAGTTGACCCCATTATTACCAAATATCTGAATCGACTTTCGGATTATTTATTTGTGCTTAGTCGTAAATTTACACAGGATTTGAATGCGGAAGAAATCCCTTGGATCTCAAAGAAATAAGGAGTAAACACTCCATTTAACATATTTTATAACCCTTTAACAATTATTTGTTCGAGGGTTATTTTTTTTTGCCTTACATTAGTATTGAATCGTAAATTCCCCAAGATTCAAAAAAGAGAAAATACAATGAGTAGACTTCTTGCCTTAATTTTTGTGCTTTGTTTTAGCTCTGCATTGATGTCTCAATCAATGTCGGGTTTTGTATTGGATGAAAATAATGCGCCCGTACCTTTCGCTAATTTATACATAAAGTCCAATGCTCTGGGGACTTCAACAGATGCTAACGGTCGTTACACTTACCAGTTTACAAATCAGGGAATTTACACCATTGTGGTAACCGCCATTGGCTTTGAGATGCAAGAGTTTTCGGTATCCGTTGAGGACAACGGAGAGGTCGTTAAAAACATTTGGCTAAAAACAGATATTCAGAAGCTTAAGGAAGTTCAAATAAAAGGAAAAGGGCGAGATCCTGCCTACGGCATTATTGCCAATGCCATTGATAATAAAGCCAAATGGAATACTCAAATTCAGTCGAGTAAAACAGAAGTTTACATAAAAGCAAAAGAGGTAATTAGCGAAAAGGAGAAAAAGAAACGAGAGAAGAAAGAAAGGGCGAGGAAAAGACAAAAGAAAGTACAAGAAGCGTCCAAAGAGAAAACCGATGAAGAACTATTGGAAGAAGCGCTGAGCAAGGAACGCAGAGAGGTTAACAGATTCGCCAACAGCATCAATATGATGGAGGTGAAGCTAGAACGACATTACCAATACCCAGATAATGTAAAAGAAATTCGCAGCGCTTACAAGGAATATGGCAGTACTTTTGGTTTGTTTTATAAAAACACAATTCAAAGTGAATTTAATTTTTACGACAACTTAATGAGTCTGTTCAAGCTGAATGAAGTTCCACTTGTATCTCCTTTGAACTCTCTTTCGGTATTGACCTACAAGTTTAGGTTAGTAGAAACCACTTTTGATGAGGGTGTAATGATTTGGAAAATTGAAGTTACTCCCCGGAAAAAAGGAAACGCAACCTGGGAAGGACACATTTGGATAAGAGATAACACGTTTAATTTAGATAAAGTAGATTTGTTCTTACACAAAGGAGGCTTACTGAAATACACAGATTTTACGGTGAAGCAAGATTACTTTTTTAATGAAGACTCGGTTCTTCTTTTGAAAAAACAAGTGTTTGATTACACCGAGAAAAGTGGAAGGCAAGAGTTTACAGGAAATACCACCGTGGTATATTCCAATTATCAATTGAATGTAGCGTTTCCCAAAAAATATTTCGGAAATGAAGTAGGCGTAACAACGGCAGAAGCATACGAAAGAGATTCTAGTTACTGGGATAAAATAAGACCCGAACCTCTCACAATAGAGGAGCAACGGTTTCAGTTTGTAAAAGACAGTATTCACGATTTTGTGAATTCGCCTGCCTACCTAGATTCTGTGGACTCTGTGTACAATAAAGTTACTTTTTTAGATGTGGTATGGAATGGGGTTGGGTTTAGAAACAGAGCCAAGAAACAATCTTGGAATTTTGGTTCATTGCCAGAGATGCTACTGAATTTTGATCCCATAAATCCTTTTCGAGTTGGCCCGGGCGCTTCATATTTCAAAAGATTTGAAAACGAGAGAACGTTTAATGCGTCCGGTGATATTAGCATGGGACTCTCAAATAGAGACATAAAAGGTAATTTTAGGGTAGGATTAAAGTATGACCCGATGCATTTGGGGAGAATTGATATGTATGTAGGACAACGGTTCGATTTGTTGGTGTTTGATGATGCTTTGGTTAATAAATTTCAGCGAAATAACTGGATAGAAACAGGCTACTTGGTAGCGAGAACATCTCGAGAATTATTCAATGGGTTTTATGCCTCAATGTATTACAGTTACGATGATCGTAATTCGATTGTAAACTACAATTTTACCCCAATTTTCGATTCTTTATTTCCTGGCCAACCCAATGTAGCCGCTGATTTTGATGGGTACAAATCTTCTAGGATTGGAATTGGATTTTCGTTTACTCCGTATCAAAAATATATGATGGAGCCCAAACGAAAGGTAGTGCTGGGAAGCAAATGGCCGGAGTTTTCTGTTGGGTACGAAAAAGGGGTTCCAGGTTTGTTTGGAAGTGTGATCAATTATGATTACGTCAATTTTTCTATACTTCATACCTTTAATGTGCGAACATTGGGAACCTCCTCTTATCGATTTGAAGCGGGAAAATTCTTAAACAGAGAGAATTTGAAAAGGGAAGACAACAAAATATTTGGGCAAAGCGATCGGTGGTTTTTTGCCTCTTTCCTTACTTCGATGCAATTGCAAGATACTACGCTCAATGTAACAGATAGCTATCTTAAGCTCAACTACATTCACCACTTCAATGGAGCAATTATTAATTTCGTTCCCCTAATAAAACGACTAGGGATTCATACTGTGGTAGGAGCTAGTGGATTAATGGTACCTCAATACGACTACCAATATGTAGAGGCTTTTGCCGGAATCGAACGTTCTTTCAGAATTTCCAGAACAAGATTTAGACTTGGAGTGTATGCGGTAGATGGAGTTTCCAATCTCAATAAAATAGATCCCAGAATCAAATTTGGAATAAATTTTTACAGTTTCAGAAATGACGACTGGGGATATTAGTGATAATTCAGAAATCAGAAGCATTTTTACAAATGCAATACCATCCTGATTTCAAGGAATTAGAAATACGCAATAGGCAAAAATTCAATAGATCTCAAGTGATTGAACATGAGTAAAGTATTAAATCAACTCATTGCCAGAAAGTTACAGTTGTGTAAAGAGTGGGTTATTCTTTTTCCAAAAACTCATGAATGGTATCCACCATGTTACTAGAACCCACGACAAAGGGAACTCTTTGATGTAATTCTGTTGGTTTTAATTCCATAATTCGCTGCTTTCCGTCAGTTGCTTTTCCTCCCGCTTGCTCTATCACAAAAGCCAATGGATTACACTCGTAAAGCAATCTTAATTTCCCGTAAGGAGAAGTGGTAGTTGAAGGATACACGTAAACACCACCCTTTAGTAAGTTTCGGTGAAAATCGGCTACTAATGAGCCGATATACCGAGCTGTGTAAGGTCTTTTTGTTGTTTTATCAATTTCTTTGGTATAGTCAATGTAATTTCTTAATCCTTGAGAGGTTTTGTTATAATTCCCCTCATTCATGGAGAATATTTTTCCGTTTTTGCTTGTTTCCATTTCGGGATGAGAAAGATAAAATACGCCCAAAGAAGAGTCGTAAGTAAAGCCGTTTGTTCCATTTCCGGTAGTGTAAATCAACATAGTAGAAGAACCGTAAAGCACGTATCCTGCTGCTACTTGTTCAGTTCCTGGTTGCAGGAAATCGTCTAAAACCACAGGTTCTCCAGCTGGAGAAATTCTTCGATATACCGAAAAAATCGTTCCCACCGATACGTTCACATCAATATTGGAAGAACCGTCCAAAGGATCCATTGCCACGACATATTTTCCGTTTTGGGATTCGCCATCAAATGCTACAAAGTCATCGTCTTCTTCGGAAGCAATTCCGCAAATTACACATCTTTTTTTTAATGCTTTGATAAATACATCATTAGCATATACATCTAGTTTTTGTTGCTCTTCACCTTGAATATTTTCTGTTCCCACAGCTCCCAAAATATGATCAGCAAGACCTGCTTTGTTTATTTCGTGATGCACTATTTTTGATGCCAATCGGATAGAACTTAATAGGCTCGATAATTCTCCTGTTGCGTAGGGAAAATCTTTTTGATTTTCGATAATAAACTCT